>JAEEGJ010001974.1_pt1 | contig 197219 bp, 185 predicted proteins | sample 8958761 | NCBI WGS metagenome assembly JAEEGJ01 (sample SAMN16246546, study PRJNA631951) | gut metagenome | biome: gut microbiome; feature: rumen; material: RS-attached | host: Bos | place: Iran: Karaj | collected 2018-10 | reverse complement strand
AAAAATTAAGATAGATCCTATCGACTTCGCCTTCTTCAAAAACCTCGGTAATATCTTCGGCATCCATTCTTATAAAGATAAGATTAGGAAGTGTTTCTTCTTCCATTTTCTGAATGGCTCTTAAAAGTACCGAAGAATATTTTTCTATTCCCACGAAATTGATATCGGGATTGAGTCTCGCCATTTCATATATAAACTGGCCCTTTCCCATACCGATCTCGATCCTTATGGGTTTATCGTTAGAAAAGTACTCGCGAACCTTTCCTTTTCTCTCGGTTTCGTCATGGATTACAAATTTGCTTTCGGCTATATATTCTTTTGAGCCGGGAACATTTTTAAGTCTCATAAAAAATCCTTTTTCTTTGAAGTGCTAAAACACATTATATCACAATATCTAACAGTTTCCCGTATAAACGTGATCGAGTTTTTCCCTTGCGACATCCGCGAGATGATATATAAGTGCAACATCCGTCGGTTCCTTATTTTTCATATGGAAGCGCGGGAAGAAGCGGGAGATATGAAGCGGTATGTTTTTTCCGATCACATTACCTGAAGCATCGGTAAGCGAAGCGATCCAGGATGAGATCGAACGCATTTCCTCTTCGGAATCATTTTCTCCCGGAACTATAAGTGTCGTTAATTCGACGTGGCAGAACTTAACAGCTTCTTCGATGAAAGCTCTTGTCATATCGATGTTTCCGCCGAGTGTCTTATTGTAATAATCTTTTGTGAATCCTTTAAGATCGATATTCATCGCATCGATATAAGGCTTAAGTTCTCTAAGTACGGAAAGCTCGGAGGTACCGTTTGTGACAAGTACATTTAAAAGACCTGCTTCGTGAGAGAGCTTTGCGGTATCGCGAACAAATTCGTAACCGATGAGCGGTTCGTTGTATGTAAATGCGATCCCGATATTGTCACGTGTTTTAGCCGAGATCGCAATTTCAACCAGTTCTTCGGGAGTTATTTTTTTTGCTTCTTTTTCCCACAGATAAACTTCGTCGGCCCAGGAAATATCTGAGTTCTGGCAGAAAGGGCAGCGAAGGTTGCAGCCGTAACTTCCGACGGAAAGTATCATCTTTCCGGGATGAAAACGGTTAAGAGGTTTCTTTTCTACAGGGTCTAATGCAAGCCCCGTGATCTTTCCGTAATTGGCCGCAAAAACTTTTCCGTCTTTTGCGCTTCTTGCACCGCAAAAACCGATTGAACCGTCTTTAATTTCACAATGTCTGAAACAGACTTCACATTTTGCCATAAAACCCACCAATATTCATAAAAAAGACACAATAAGTATACCAATTATTAACAAATATTTACATCTTTTTACATATGTTATGGTAAAATTTATATGGTTGCAAAATAAGGTGTCAGAATGAAAACAGTAAAAGTAGTTGCCGCAATGATCTTTGCAAAAAGAACGGATCCCGAAACTGAAACCTCGGAAAAAACGGTCTTTGCCACAGAACGCGGATACGGTGAAAATAAAGGCAAATGGGAATTTCCCGGAGGAAAAGTCGAAGAAGGCGAAACTCCGAGGGAAGCATTAAAAAGAGAGATCAGGGAAGAACTTGATACACTTATCGAAGTCGGTGATCTCATCGGGACCATAGAATACGATTATCCCGAATTCCATTTGTCGATGGATTGTTTCGAATGTGAGATAGTCAAAGGTGAGCTAAAATTAATGGAACATGAGGCAGCAAAATGGCTCACAAAAAAGACCCTTTACAGTGTCGAATGGCTGCCGGCGGACCTGACTATATTGGATAAGGTTTCCGAGAGGTTAAAAGAGGGGTAGATAATTCTTTTAAAAAGCCCGTAAATACGTGTGAAAACTTGACTGAATTTACGTCAGTTGATAAGATTCATATAGGTGTAAGAAACGTTGTTTTTTACTTGTGAAAAAGAGGGAAAAATGAACGACAACTTATCAAAGATTTTGGAACTTGAAAAAAGAGTCCAGGCAGAGAGAAACGAACTAGATCGCCTCTCCGAATTCTACGGAAGCAGTAATGACTATTTTGTGAAAAACAAACTTCAGTTTCTTCAGGCCGAACTGGATTATCTTAATAACCAGTGCAGGCTTTTGAATGAATCTGTTGAGGAAAAAGCTCCCGCAAAGGCACCGACATATGTTAAGCCTTCGGTAAGACCCGTACCGGTAAAAACACCTGTTGCAGAAAAACCTGCAGCTGCACCTGCAGCGGAAGAAAAACCCGTTGCAGCTTCGGTTACGATTCCCGAAGAAAAGAAAGAGACAATAGAACCCGCAAAACCCATAGAGCCCGCAAAGCCCATCGTGCCTGCAAAACCTATGGGATATAAGCCCGTGGTTCAGAAACCTGAAATAGAAGAATTACCCGACGTGGTCGTTGCACCCGAAGATACTTCATTCTTCGAAAAGAAAGAAGCAGAAGAGAATAAGGCTGCCGAACCCGTTGTTGAAAAAACTGTCGAACCTGTTATCGAAAAGGCAGCTGAGCCTGTTGTTGAAAAGAAGCAGGAAGACACTCATAAAAATCCCGTCAGAGAATGGACGAGAGATTCAAGTTCTGTTACAGCTGAAAGCGAAAGCAAAAAAGCTGATAATAATATACCTTCCAATATACCTACGGTTGAAGAGATCTTAAAAGAGGATATCGAAGAAAAGACAGAATCCGTAAAAGAGATCTTCAAGGAAGAAACCAAGCCGGTTGAAAAAACCGTTGCCAAGCCCGAGACAAAAGAAGCAGCACCCGAACCCGTTAAAGTTCAGGAACCTGTTAAGCCTGCGGCTGAAGCGAAAAAAGAAGAGGTTAAGGCAGAAGCTCCCAAGAATGAGGAGTTTGTTGTCGAAGAACCCATTGAGATCAAAATTCCCGCATCCGTTAAGAAAGAGGAAAAGAAAAAAGGTACTCTCGAAAACAGGATCGGTCTCTGGGTTATGCCTATTTTGGCTGCAACCCTCATATTCATAAGTGTTATCTTATTGGCCAGTGCACTTCCCGAGTATATCGGCGATATCTTAAAGCAGATCACGATGGTTGTTGCAGGTCTTTCATTTGCCGGAATCGGCGTTGTCCTTAAAAGAAAGAATAAAGGCGGAGCGTTCGGTCAGGTTCTTATGGCTATCGGTGTCGGAGAACTGTTTGTCACGCTGGCCGTCTGCAGATTTGTATTCCAGTCGATAGGCGATCTGATGCTGTTCGTACTGATATTCCTATGGTCCGTCGCGCTGATAATACTGAAACGGTTTTCAAGTATCCTGTTCCAGACCATCGGTGAGATCGGTGTTTCGATTGCGGTTATCTTCGGAGTTTGTTACTCCGTAGCTGCAAACAATCACAACGGACTTGTTGTAGTTCTTGCATTTTATGCATTCAGTGCATTTGTATATTATTTCCTTTTCAAGTTCAAAGGAAGCATGGCAAATGTCATCATGTTCCATGTTTTCAATATGGCCAAACTCCTCGTTTTGTCGGTTGGCGTATTCCTTGGAACGGATAACGGACTTGTACTTTCCGGAATCCTGGGTCTCATCTGTGTAGGACTCGGATTCCTTTCGGCGATCGATATCATCTTTACATTCAAGAGCGAATCCACTCTTGATGAGATATTCGGACCCATTACACTTTTCTTATATTCGATACAGGTATTTATTTCATCCGCTATCGCAGTAATGTACTTTATCCTTGTAGGCGGCGGATTTACTCAGGAAATATTTAACGAAGGATTTGATACGGTATTTAATGCCGTTAAGGATTCGAGATGGGTCATGGCTGCGGTCGGAGCAACTCTTATCTGTATGATCTTCCTTCTTGTGGAATTTGTCTGGAAAGAAATATTACCCAAGTACTGGGCAGAGATCATGCTTCTCTTTGTATTGTTCGGCTCGCTGATCTGTGCACATGAGACATTCAAAGTCGGCTTCATCGTAATGATGGTCCTTCTCACGATCCTCGGATACGCAAGAAGAAATCATCTGTTAAAGATCGCAGCACTCTGCTTCTATGTAGGATATGCATTTATCCCCGGCGAAGTTGTTTTAAGAATGATCGTCGGACTCGGCATGGGAATCGCGGTACTTGCACTTCTTTATGCAACAGAACAGTACTTCTTCGCATACAAGATCAGTATTTACTTCTCACTTATCTTATATGCGGTAACGGTAGCATTTGCGTCATTCGAGACAAGCAACCTTGTCGGAATAAGACTGGTAGTGATCCTTGTATTCGTTTCACTGCTCGACCTTGTAATGATGTTCTCGTTCCTTTCAAAGAACAAGCAGAAGGAACTGGATTTTGCGATAGTTCCGGAGATAATGAATCTTCTTCTTACACCTTCGGCACTTATCCTTTCCATGGCCATCGTTTTATTAAAAGGAACGATCGGATTTGTTCCTCTTCTGATAGGATTTGTACTCATTATCGTTTCAACTTTCAGAGGATACCTCCAGAACAGGATCCTTTGCAGAGTTACAGCCGTCGGTTCGCTTTTTGTCGGAGTTGTAACCCTTGCGGTATTTGATTATTCCGCTTTCTGGTTCGCACCGATCGCGATCGTACTCGGAATCGTTTTAATGTATATCAAAAAGGAAAGATATACATTTATCGAAAAGCTTTTGTATTACATCCTGATCCTGGCTTACTCGGGAACATGCATTTACTATTTCTACGAGACACTTCTGGATATTCCCGCACTCGGCGTGGCAAACGTATGGTTAATCGCAGCGACAGTAACGGCACTTATCTTTAAGTTTACGGGACTTGCAAAAACAGCCGATCAGACAAGTGATGATTTTGAGTGGGTAACATTTGTTACTTCCGGAATACTCACAGTATTGTCGGTTGCTCTTATCAACACCGCTGACATCGAAGCAAAATACATTCCTTTCGTGATAGTTTCACTGCTTACGCTTGTATGGCTCATCCACGGTTTCGCAGTCAACAAACATCCGGAAAAGATCGCAGTACTCTTAACGCTTTTACTTATGTTTGTCACCGCGATCGAATTCAGTGATCTGTTCGCGGTATTCGAGATCGTGATCGCATCTTTGTTTATCGTACTTCTGTACTTAAAGAAAGATTCGTATCATGTTTTATACAAAGCTTCGGCTTACATCTTACTGCTTATAAACAGTGCGGTCATTCCTTTCCTTTATGCGGATTCGCTCGAGAATATCAGATTCGTATGGACGGCGGGAATCATACTCATTGCACTTATGTTTGTAACGCTTCTCTTTAAGTTTACAGGTCTTGCAAAGAACCCGAACACAAAAGAGAACGATATCTGGGTACTCACATTTATTGCAGATATACTGACAGTTGTATATGCCGCAGTATTAATGTTCATCTACAAGGATGACGGAAACTATCTTCCTACGGCAGCGATCGCAGTTATCACATGTATCTGGATGATCCATGGATTTACGGCAAAGAAAGTATTCTACAAGCTTGCATTCCTTGCTTCCATGGTCTTGATGGCATGTATTTCCTGGACATTTGTTCCGACACTTTACACGATCATCACAACGGGACTTACGATCATATTCATAATGCTGCTTTATACAAGCGAAGAAGCATACTCGGTATGGTTCAAACTTGCAATATATGTGATCGCAATGGTCAATACGATCATCTGCCCGGTACTTTACTACGATACGCTTTCGAAAGTCGAATGGCTCGGCGTGACCAGAGTTATCCTTCTCGCAGCACTTGTTGTAGCTCTTCTCTTTAAGTTCACGATTCTTGCAAAGAATCCCGAGACGGAAGAGGAAGATTTCTACTGGCCGACATTTGCCACACTCGGACTTGTTGCGATATATGCATACGCACTGATCCCCATCTACAAGAACGACAATATCATTCAGAGTGCGATACTCCTTATCATCGCCATGATCTGGATGGTACACGGATTCTTAAAAGACAGATTATCCGAAAAGTTGTGCGTTCTCGCGGTGGCATTCGCGATCATGTGTATCTCGTACTTCTATATCCCTGCGGCTTATATGGTCACTGCTGCAGCGATAATCGCCGGATACCTCTTCTTCTTGTACAGAGCGGATGGCGGATATTCATTTATACAGAAACTGTTTATGTACGGCATTGCGATCTTAAATTCGATCATTTGTCCGTCACTCATAAACGACAAATTGATGAATCTGGATGTATTTGTTACCGCAAATGTGGTATTCTTACTCCTGTTCACGGTTAACACACTTTTCAGATTTACTCCTCTTTCGAAGAATCCCGAAACGGACGAAAGAGATATGAGATTCATAACTATAGTTGCAAGCCACGTCCTTGTACTTATAGGAATCATGATAACATTTGTTCTTAAGGCACCTGCTGATATCCTTACAGGACTTATCACACTTGCATCGGTTCCTATCGGAACGGCATGGATCTGGACCGAGGAAGAGCTCGATTCGGAATCTATGCTCACGGTCGGAAAGTATTTTGCGATAACGGAATATGTATTTGTGCCTTTCGTATTATGTTACGCAATGTCGGCACCCGCATACGTTTCCAGTATCGTCGGAATGGTTCTTGCAGTAGGATGTATAGTCCTCGGCTTTGCAATGAAGATGACGGGCGTACGTATTTACGGTCTTGTCGTTTCAATGATAATGATATTCAAGCTTTCGCTTGTCGATTTCGAGAGATCGTCGCTTCTTGCGTATGCACTCAGCTTCTTTATAGCAGGTATCGCGTGTCTCGTTATCAGTATGCTGTATTACTTCGTAAATGCGGCTATGGCAGAAAGAGAATAGTGATTTGACTGGGGGAAAAATATGAACGAAAATATGGTAAAAAGAAATAAGCTTCTGGCAGAAAAAGTTATAAAAGGTCTCGAGTCCAGAAACATGACCGGCTACTATGCAGAGAGTAAGGAAGAAGCATTAAAGATCGCTCTTTCACTTATTCCCGAAGGCAGCAGTATCGGAATGGGCGGCGCGATGAGCGTTCACGAGATCGGACTTTCCGAAGCTTTAAAGAGCGATAAGTATAACTTTATCGACAGAGATGCGACAGATGATAAAAGGGCAGCAATGCTTGCAACATATGATGCAGACTTTTTCTTATCGAGTGTCAATGCGATGAGCGATGACGGTGTACTTGTAAATATCGACGGTAATTCCAACAGGGTTTCGGCTATCGCACAGGGACCCAAGAAGGTGATCTTTATCGTGGGTATGAACAAGGTTTGTCCCGATACGGATTCGGCTTTAAAAAGAGCGAGAAATGTTGCGGCACCCATCAATGCACAGAGATTCGGTCTTTCAACGCCGTGCTCGCAAAAAGGCACCTGCTTTGACTGCAAGTCTCCCGACACCATCTGCTGTCAATTCTTGATTACCAGATATTCTCGTCATAAAGACAGGATCCACGTCATTTTAGTAAATGACAATCTGGGATTTTAGAGGTTTTAATGAAAAAACAGAATTTGTTTAAAAGAATACTTGCGTCGGTATTGATGGCAGGTCTTATATTTGCGATACCAATGAATGTCTTGGCGGACGATCCTCCCGATTACGAGGCGGAAGCCGAAGCGAGAAAGGCGCTCCCCATCCAGTCGAATGCGATAACCGACTGGCCGCAGGGACCCGAGGTGTCGGCACAGGCCGCGATCTTAATGGAAGCCAAAACCGGCGCGATTCTTTATGCCAAAAATATAGACGAGCGTCTTTATCCCGCGAGTACCACAAAGATCCTTACATGTACTCTTGCGATGGAAAACTGCGACCTCGATGAGATGGTAACATTTTCCTACGAAGCGGTTCACGACGTACCCTGGGACGGATCCAAGGTAGGTATGGATGCGGGCGAGGCGATCCCGATGCAGCAGGCACTCGAAGCGATCTTAGTCGGAAGTGCGAACGAAGTTTCAAATGCGGTTGCCGAGCATGTTGCGGGAAGCATGGATGAGTTCGTGAATATGATGAACAAAAGGGTTGAGGAACTCGGACTTGAGAATACGCATTTTATGAATGCGAACGGTCTGTATGACGATAACCACTATACTTCGGCATACGACCTGGCGATCATAGCAAGGGATTTCTTCAGCTACGAGCTTCTGGCAAAGATGGCAAGAACTCCGAAGATGGAATTCACGCCGACACCGACACAGCCCGATGAGTTTGAAGTCAATTCCAAGAATATGCTTCTGGAAGGAAAGAAATACCACTACGAATACCTTGTGGGTTCCAAGACCGGATATACGGACAAGGCAAGACAGACACTTGTATCCTGTGCCAGAAAAGACGGTATGGAACTTATCTGCGTGGTGTTAAAAGATGAATCGCCCTTACAGTTTACGGATACGATCGCACTCTTTGATTACGGATTTAACAATTTCACGATCGAATCCATTGAGGGAAAAGAGTTCAGCTTCGATTCGAACAAAAGCGGTTTCTTTAAGACCGGAACGGATATCTTCGGTGATTCGGAAGACATCCTTATGCTTAACGACAGTGCGAAGATCATTTTACCGAACAATGCGATATTCGACGATCTTAAGATGAATGTCGTATACGATACGGACAATGTTAACGCCGTAGCCAAGGCGGTATACATGTTTAACGGAAATGCGGTCGGATATGCGGATATCCTTCTTAATTCGCAAAAGACAACGCTCTTTGAGAATTCCGAGAGCACGGTCACAAGCGAAGAGGTTCCGTACGTATCCAACAAAGACGGAAAGTCCGTTTTCGTTAACATCAAGATAGTACTTATCTCACTGGTAGTTTTCGTATTCCTTGTAACCGTAGTGCTTATCGTTTACAAAAAGATCATTATGGCAAAGAGGGATATCCGAAAGAAAAAGGCCAACAAAAACAAAGAAAAAGAACGCGTCTACAGAGATGCGTCCAAACATAAGAGTTTTAAATTATAAAAAGAGGCGTTTCCGCCTCTTTTTAATTTTCGCCTTCAGCTTCTTCAGCTTTCTTTGCTTTTTTCTTTTTATTGAATACAAGGAATTTACTGAATACGTAATTGGCTATCGTAACGAGTACGGCCGAGATGAAGATCTTTACGAACCAGTAGTAAACCTTGTCCTGGGTTTCGATATCGTTAAATGTAAGATTTACGAAAGAGAGAAGCTTTAAGAGTGCGTTCTCAAACGATACGATGTTGATAAAGAACCACATTATCAGAACATCGAGTACCCAGGTCGAAACTCTGGATGCGGCGAATCCGCCGAACTCTTTTAAGATGTGTTTGTTTTTGCTCTTAAACACCCATGCTCTGTTTAAGGGATAGGCGAAGCTTACGCCGACAACCCAGGAGATGGTGTTAATGAGGAAATTCTGAAAGGATATGTTTGAATCCAGAAAGAATTTTGCCACAAAGCAGGCGAGCCAGGATACGATGGTCGTAAGGACACCCACTATCAAATAAATGATTATCTCTTCGTATTTTTTATAAAGTTCTTTTATCTTTTCCATTTCTTTTCTTCTTTATTCGGTTTCTTTTGTGGTTGCGATCATATCTGCGATGCACCAGTGAGGATTGTCGACGCCGTCGTCCGAATCGTCATAGTATACGAAGAAGACGGTCGAGTCGTAATCGTTGGAGATCTTTTCCTTGGTCCTCGTAAGGATCATGTTCTTGGAGAACGCGATGTGAAGCGAGTAGCAGATATCCGAATATTCGCAATAATTGTCAACGACCACGTTTGTGTACTTGGGATCGTCAAACGTGTGTGCCGAAGTAAATGTGATGTCTACGCCGGTAGCCCACTGCTTGGCCATGTTCCAGTAGTCCGAATCCTTGATAAAGAATGCCTGGACTGTCGCAAGACCGTGGTTGGGACCCGAAAGATCGGAAGTGTTGAAATCTTCGTAAGTCTGAACCATTGAAAGGGCTTCGTTTCTTCTCTCATCGCTAAGTGTATTTGAAGCGGCCGAGTAAGAAGCACGTACCTTGGTGCCGTTTATCTCGATGGGTACTTCTTCGCCTGCGGCATTAAGAACCTTGATCGTAGCACCGTTAATAACGTTGTCGACCTTGTATTCCACGTAGGAAGGCATATCGACATAGTTTGATACATAAGCAAATTCGGGGATCTCCTCAACATTGCCTGTCATGTATTCTTCGCTTACGTGAAGACCGTCGATGACGGGTGAATATCCTTCGGGAACAGAGAATGTGTAATTTACCACGTCGATGCTGCAGACGGGTTCGATCGTATCAACATCCCAGTCCATGATGGTGAGGATAGCGAAGATCTTTGTCTGGCTTACAGCCTTAAGTGTTACTTTTGCAACGGTCTCGCCGTCCGAGATGATGTTGTAGACGGGAGCTTCGGTAATATAGCTTGTCGGATCTTTTTCCGCGGTGAACGAAGAATGTGATTCGAGCGTAGCGATATAATTCTCAAGAAGCGTATTGCTGTCTACAAATGTAAGATCCAGATCCTTGAAAGTAAAATCTGCGGGAGTGAAAGCTCCGGTGTTTACATTGCTTTCAAATTCCTTGATGTATTCAGCCATGTAATTTTCTGACTGTGAATTCTCGTATTTCTTAAGGCATGAATCCGTATACTTTAAAAATACAAATGAAAGAATAAGTAAGATTACGGTATATATTCCGAGGCCTATCCAGAAAACGGGAGTCTTTTTCTTTTTGGGAGCGCTCTTTTTTGAAGGAGCGGTGTTTCTTCTTGCTGCACCTGAACTCCGGCTTGTTCTTCTTTCGGTCTCGATAGCATCCCTTGCTGCGGGACGTCTTGAAGCGTTATTTCCTGAACGTCTTGCGGCATCGGATCTCTGTTCTCCCGAACGTTTTGCCGCATCCGGTCTTCTTGTTTCGCCTGAAGAGGAACGCTTAACTGCTTCTCTTTCCGCAGAGGGTCTTCTTTCTCCGCCCTCGCGTCTTGCAGCCTCTCTCTCAGCCGAAGGTCTCTGAGTTCTCTGTTCGCCTGAAGCACTGCGTCTTGCGGCTTCTCTGTCAGCAGAAGGTCTTGCGACTCTTTCCTCGGGGTTTCTTCTCTCAGGTCTTGCTTCGGATGAACCGGTGCGTTCCGCACGCATCTGTCTCATTCTCTCGTTGGCAAGTTCTCTCATGGAGGGCTGACGTTTATTCTGATTGTTTGTACTGTTTTCGTTTGCCATGTCGCTACCTCCTTAATTCTTGGGCATTACCGCAAAAGCTGTCGGTAATTTCCATGATGAATTTTTATAATAGAAGGTTACGCTCGACATTTCATATTCGCCGTTGTAAACCATCGAAGACGAACTTCCGCCGTCAAGATTGGCAGCATTGACTGCACCGTATTCCTGCATGATACCGATAAGATCGGATGCTGTGGCACCGAGGTGACCGCTCGCACCACGTCCGTCGGTTACGAGGAAAAGAACCGCACCGTCGGCACGCTGACCGATGGCTGTTCTGGGGTTGGCACCCGAACCCGTTCCGTTGAGCACACGTGCTTCGCCGTTTGAGATAAGGGATACGAAGTGGTTGTTGGCATCGGAAGATTCTTCCTGGAAGCAGTGAGCATCGCGGATGCCTTCTTCCTGTACGTATCTTTCAAAATCTGCTGCCGACATTCCTGTCAGATCCTTGATGATAAGGATGTTGTCGTTGTTAAATCCGATCATGTAAAGACCTGTAAGTCCGCCGGGCTGATTGTAAGTGATCTGACCGTTCTCGACTACTACACCGAGAGGCTGGCCGCCCTTGTTACCTACGGAAACATAGATACCTGCGTTTACGCCGCCGATGGCACCTCGGTCGGAGATGATCTCGTCGAGGTTCTTACCGTACTCGCCCCAGCTTCCGTTAGTGCTGGTGGTTGCCATTACAACCTGTGAAGGATCCTTGATGATCATCATCTTTGCAAAGAAAGTACGGCCGGAGATCTCTTCGATACGGATTCCGTTTTCGTCGAATTCTTCGTCTGCATAAGGATTGTCTTCGCCGGCTTCGGGATCGTCAGTGTCAGTATTTATCGAAATAAGGGAAGTATCGACAGTGGTGTCGACCTTTTCCATTGAGTTCATGTCTACGATCTTCTGGATCTCTTCATCACTGCATACCCAGTTCGCAAGGAACTTAAGCTGTCCGGTCTCAAGGATCGTGGTGATGAAAAGTGTTCTTGCCGCTTCCGAAGGGCCGTTACAGCACTTCTGGAGCATGATATAAAGTGTTCCGCAGAGGATTCCTATTGTAATTAGTAAAACGAGAGCAGCTCGACCTAAAATTGTAAAAACTTTCCAGACTTTCTCGTTTTTATCTTTTATCATAACAAGAAAAAATATAATTCCTACGATTAGAAAAATCGCAACTAGTGGTGCAATAATTAAAGGCATGAAAATTTAACCTCCAGGTTTTTTGAAGTGATTTTTGAAAAATTATTGTTTCTTCTTTGATGCGAATACCCAGGTCTGCTGGATCCTGAAACTCAAGAAGAAAAGGAAGGTGTCTACGACGATCTTGATAAGCGTATCGAAAAGGCTTCCGTCGCTTAATTTAAAGATAATGGTCGAGAACAGATAAACAAGGCCGGTCGATGCGGCGAGCTGGCATGCACAGAGAATGTAGTATCTGAGCATTGTCCTGCCGTAGTTTTCTTTTGATTTGAAAACGACCTTTCTGTTTAATGAGAAGTTCACGAACGAACTTACAAGACGTGCGATCGCTTCCGCAAGGATGATCCTCAATTCGTTTGAAAAGCCGAGCTTTCCGAAAACGAGGTTAAGTATCGTAAAGAGCGTTACATCCACGAGAGTCGAAGCAAGAGAGCTTGCGATATAGCGGATGATCACGCCGTAGATACGGATCGAGTCGCGGATCGGTCTGAAATGTGAAGTCTGATTTTCTTCTATATAAACGGTGTTGATGACCGTTTCTTTAAATTCTATGCCTGCCTGCTTTACGGCGAAGAGCTGGTTTGTCTCGTATTCGTATCTGTCGCCGTCGATCTGAGTCATTAAAGGAAGATGCTCAAATGGGATCGCACGAAGGCCTGTCTGCGTATCGCTTACCTTTATTCCGCAGAGGAGTCTGAACACGGTCCTTGTGATCTTGTTTCCGAATCTCGATCTGGCGGGAACGCTTTCGTCATTGAAGTTACGTACGCCGAGTACGAAAGCGCTCGGGTTTGCTTCAAGAAGTTCGATACATTTTTTTACATCCACTGCGAGATGCTGTCCGTCGCCGTCAACTGTGATAACGTTTGGTTTGTTGGGGCGGTTTGCAAGAATGTATTCGAACGCCGTTTTCATGGCACGGCCCTTACCGCGGTTGACTTCGTGAACGAGCACGGTCACGCCGGGAAAAGATTTGGCTTCTTCAAAAGGAGCCTTACATTCTTCCTTGCTTCCGTCGTCAACGAGGATTATATCCTCAAAACCGGCATCAACAAGACTCTGTACGGTCGTTATTATTTTCTCATCCGGGTTTAAACTCGGGATAATTACGGTTGCATTCATTTATAAATCCTTCCGGTCAATAGTATTTTCAGGCTGTTTTTCTTCGACTTTAACTTTCTTCGGATGTTTCTCATGCCATTTCTTTATCACGAACTCTCCTAGAAGACACGCAAGGACACCGAGAGCCGCACCGGTGATCGCACCTGCGATAACGTCGGTGGGATAGTGGATACCTACGTAAAGTCTCGAAAGGCTTATGAGTATTGCCACGATAAATGTCGGGATCGAGATCTTTTTGGGAAGTTTCATAAGATATACGGTTGCCGCGGCAAACGATGAACCCGTGTGCCCCGAAGGGAAAGATGCATCGTGAGCATGTTTTATGATACATTCCAGTCCTGCGATTATCTCGTACGGTCGGATACGGCCGATGATGTTCTTAAGAAGCGCGTTATTCACGATAACCGAGAAAAGAAGCGCAACAAGTGCGAAGATCCCGGCTTTTCTCGTTTTTTTGAAAACGCAGAGAAGTAATGAGAGGCCGATCCAGAAGTATCCGTTGTCTCCGAGATGGGTAATAAATTTGAAAATAACATCACAAACAGGGTTTCTTAAAGTATCCTGAATCCACAAAAGTATTGTGGCATCGAAATTTAAAATCATAAAAAGCCTCGTTTTTTCACATAATCCAATAAATTATATCAAAATAAGGAAACGATTACAACAGAGTCAACAAATAAGAGGCGGGCTGTGATATAATATTCAGGGGAAAAAGACTGATGTATGCAGTCTGATCATACGGAATAAATTATGAGAGTCGAATACAAAATAATCAGAAGCTCGCGAAAAACCATGGCCATCGAGATAAAGCCCGACGGCAGAGTCTATGTCAGGATCCCGAACAGGGTCAGCGACAGACAGGCCAGAAGCTTTGTCGAAAGCAAGGCTGACTGGTTAAAAAAGAACCTCGAAAAGATCGAGGAAAGGCGCGAAGCAAACGAAGCGGTCGAAAAATTTACGGAGACCGAACTTAAGATAATAAAGAAGAAAGCAAAAAGGGAGATCCCGATACTCGTGGATTATTACGCTCCCCTGATCGGCGTGACCTATAACCGCATTTCGATAAGGGCCCAGAGGACACTCTGGGGAAGCTGCACGGCGGACGGCAATCTTAACTTTAACTGCCTCCTCGTTCTGCTCCCGGAGAGGGTCATGAGATACGTGGTCGTTCACGAACTCTGCCACCGGAAAGAGATGAATCATTCGAAGAGGTTCTGGAGTGAAGTTTCAAAGATACTTCCTGATTACAAGGAACTCAGAAAACAGTTAAAAGACAACGGAAACATTTACCTCGAAAGACTGTAAAAAAAGACTAAAGAATGACAAATATCGGCGTTTTTAAGGAAGCGATCATCAAAAATACTGAAAAATCACTATATTATGTGGTAAAAGTATGAAAAAATACGCATATTTAGGCATTTTTCCTTGACAAATGGCCGAAAAAACACTATAAATAGTATAGTGCTAGATGAAGCACACAAATAATGTAAAAAATGGTATAGGAGGAGTTCATAATGAACAAGACAGAATTAGTTGCAGCTATGGCTGACAAGGCTGGTTTATCAAAGAAAGATGCTGATAAGGCTCTCGCTGCTTTTATCGACGTAGTTGGTACAGAGTTAACAAAGAAGGGTGGAAAGGTTCAGTTAGTTGGATTCGGTACATTCGAAGTTGCTGAAAGAGCTGCCAGAACAGGTCTTAATCCTTTAACAAAAGAAAAGATCAAAATCAAAGCTTCCAAGGCTCCTAAGTTCAAAGCTGGTAAGGCTTTAAAGGACAAAGTAAACAAGAAGAAATAATTAACATTTCTACTATAGAAGGACAGCTTTTCGAAGCTGTCCTTTTTTTGCACAGAGGAAACATTATGAGACTCGACAAATATTTAAAAGTATCCAGACTTATAAAAAGAAGAACGGTCGCAAACGAGGCATGCGATGCCGGAAGGGTTACCGTTAACGACAAGGTTGCAAAGGCATCGACGGATGTTAATGTCGGCGATGTGATCGGGATAAAATTCGGTGAGAAAACCGTCACCGTAAAAGTTTTAAGCTTAAACGAGACGATCCATAAGGAAGATGCCAAAGATATGTATGAACTTATGTAACCTCATACCATATTTTGAGGTTAACATAAGACCACGATGCAATTTTAATAATACATGCCGGAAATGCCCGTAAAATCTACACAAAACGAATGTTCGATTTAAAAAATTTTTTTGAAAAAGGTTACATAATTTGCCAAAAAACATTTGACAGAGAATTCCGAAAACAGTAAACTATTTATGTCAACTGTGGTGGACATGGATGTTTATTCGGTTGATATATTTGGTTTACAGGGGATAATCTGATGAAGTGGTGGCATGTGCCGGCGTACAGAATTCAAAAATTTAAGAAGAGTTCTCTGATCACTCCTATAGTGGTTTTATTTTTGATAATAGCTATGGTCGGTGCGGTTAGCATAGGATGTGCTTCCTTAAGAAACAGACAGAGAGCATATGACGCCGAGATAGAAAAATATCAGAACCTCATAGCAGCCGAGGAACTTCGAAGCGATGAGATCGCGGAGTACGCAATGTACACCAAGACAACGGCTTACTACGAAGAGGTTGCGAGAGAAAAATACAGACTGGTTCACGATAACGAAATATTGTTTGTTACACAGTAGAGCTTAATGGGGCAGTTCAAAATGAATTGCCTCTTTTTTATTCGTAAGGATTTGTTTATTGACTGAATTGCCGGATTGCAGAAAGTGTTAGTTTTCGCTAATATAGATACATATGAAAGCAGTGCGTGAATATATAAAAAAGAATGAACTCCTGTCGCGTGGCGACAATCTGATCCTCGGCGTTTCCGGCGGGGCTGATTCGGTTTGTCTTCTTTATATCATGAACGGACTGAAAAAAGAGTATGACTTAAAGATCACCGCGGTCCATATAAATCATATGATAAGGGAGACCGCAGTAAGGGACGAGGAGTTCGTAAAAAAACTCTGCACCGGACTCGGTGTTGAATGTATTGCCTTTAAGGCTGACTGCCCCGCTGTTTCAAAAAGAGACGGCATTTCCTTAGAGGAAGCGGGCCGAAACGAAAGATACAGACTTTTTAAGAAGGCCGGCGACGAAACATACGGTGAGGGAAACTATAAGATCGCGGTCGCGCACCATATGGACGATCTTGCGGAAACGCTTATCTTTAATATGGCAAGAGGCACCGGTATCGCAGGACTCTCTTCTGTCAAAGCCGCAAAAGACAATATAATAAGGCCTCTTCTTTGTGTCACAAGGGCGCAGATCGAGGATCATTTAAAAGAAAAAGGTATCCCGCATGTTGATGATGAGACCAATTTTACGGATGATTACGCAAGAAACAAGATCCGACACAAGATCATCCCGACGATGAACGACATTACGGAAAAGGCCGTAAATCATATGGCATCCTGTGCCGGTCAGCTTGCGGAGATCGAGGATTATTTAAAGATAAAGACGGATGAGCTTTGGGAAAAGTACGTTTGTGAAAAAGACGGGCGCATCCTTATAAAAGAAGGTATCAAAAACGAGCACCCGGCTCTTTTAAAAAGAGTTGTGCACCGGGCTTTAACGAAGGCTGCGGGAAGAGCGAGGGATATTTCCGGGGTCCAGATCGAGGCGGTTCTTTTACTTTTCGACTCACAGACAGGGCGTAAAAGAGACCTTATCTACAATATGGAAGCGCTTCGCGAATACGAAGGAGTATCCGTTATAATGAAGAGTGAGGAAAAGGAAAGCCTTAAAGAAGAGAAACTCGGGAAACTGACTTTTGAGGTTAAGGACAGAGACTTTTCACAAAATATTCCCACGGATCTGTACACTAAATGGTTTGACTATGATAAAATAAAATATTGTCCGACAGTGCGTTTCAGACAGGACGGCGATTATCTGACGATAAACAAAGACGATCAGAAAAAGCTTTTGTCTGATTATATGACCAACGAAAAGATACCGCTTTCGGAAAGAGACGAAATACCGCTTCTTGCCGACGGTGAGCATGTTTTATGGGTAGTCGGACACAGGATAAGCAACTACTATAAGGTAGGAAGCGAAACGAAAAAAGTATTGATAGCTAAGTATTGCGTGTAGAGCCTCGGATCGCAAAAGGCTCTAAAGGAGTTTTGTATGGAGAAAATATCGGTAATGATTTCCGAAGAGGAAGTCAATAAAAGGATCCGTGAGATCGGAGAACAGATCACAAAGGATTATGCGGGAAAAGACATTCTTCTTATCTGCATCTTAAGAGGCGGAAGCTTCTTTATGTGTGAACTCGCAAAGAGAATAGACCTTGGCGTAAAGATAGACTTCATGTCGGTCTCAAGCTACGGCAAGGGAACGGAATCGAGCGGTCACATCAAGATCATCAAAGACCTTGAGGAAGAGATCGAAGGAAAGAATGTTATCGTGGTTGAAGATATCATCGATTCGGGAAGAACTTTAAGTCACCTTATGGATCTTTTGAAATCGAGACAGCCCGCAAGCCTTGCACTCTGCACACTTCTCGACAAGCCCGACAGAAGAGTCGTAGAAGTTCCGGTTGATTACACGGGATTCAAGATCCCCGATTATTTTGTAGTCGGATACGGACTCGACTACGATCAGAGATACAGAAACCTTCCTTTTATAGGAAAGGTTGAGATTGACAACGAAGTACTTAAATAATTTTTTTAGGAGGCATCAGTGAACAACAACAGAGGACCGAGACTTTTCGGTGCATTGGTACTGATAGCGGTTTTATTGATAATCGGAATCTTTATTTCCAGATTGGATACCAACGCCCTTATGGGTATAAAGCCGTACACCAGGGGAATGCTCGAAAAACAGCTTGAAGAAAATATGGTAATGAGTGCTCAGATCGAGCAGAAACTCAATTCCAACGGCGGTTCGGTATATGTTACGTTAAAGGACGGACAGGAAAAAGTATTAAACGTAACCAATACCGCAGAAGCTGAAGAATGGATCAGAAGCTACGGAATAGACCCTTCGGTAAGCGAAGTACCCGGAGAAAACTGGTTTATCTCACTTCTCCCCACCATCATTATGGCAGTTGTCTGCGTATTCTTCTTCGTGATCATGCTTAACATGATGTCGGGAATATCCGGAGGAGGAAGCGGCGGAAAGCTTATGGATTTCGGCAAGAGCCGTGCCAAAATGATCAAAGACAATCACAAGAGACTTACGGACGTAGCCGGACTTGATGAAGAAAAAGAAGACTTAAGCGAAATAGTCGATTTCTTAAAGAACCCCGGAAAATACGCAAAGATGGGTGCAAGGATCCCCAAAGGCATCCTTCTTGAGGGCCCTCCCGGAACAGGTAAGACTCTCCTTGCAAAAGCCATCGCAGGCGAAGCAGGCGTGCCTTTCTACAGCATTTCGGGTTCTGATTTCGTGGAAATGTTCGTCGGTGTCGGCGCATCCAGAGTAAGAGACCTTTTCGAAGAAGCAAATGCAAACAAGCCCTGTATCGTATTTATCGATGAGATCGATGCCGTTGCAAGACGCAGAGGTACAGGTATGGGCGGCGGCCATGACGAAAGAGAGCAGACATTGAATCAGATGCTCGTCGAAATGGACGGTTTCTCGGAAAACAGCGGTATCATCGTGCTCGCAGCCACCAACCGTGTGGACATCCTCGATCCCGCCATCCTTCGTCCCGGACGTTTTGACAGAAAGATAATGGTCGGAAGACCTGACGTTAAGGGAAGAAAAGAGATCCTTGAAGTTCATTCAAAGAACAAAAACCTTGGCAGCGACGTAAACCTTGACGAGATCGCAAGGACCACCGCAGGCTATACCGGTGCAGACCTTGAAAACCTTTTGAACGAATCAGCCATCATCGCTACAAAGCGTGATGCCGCATATATCAATGATGAAGATATAAAGAAAGCCATCATCAAGACAGGTATCGGTACCGAGAAAAAGAGCAAGATCGTATCCGAAAAGGAAAAGAAGATCACCGCTTATCACGAGACCGGCCATGCGATACTTTTCCATGTGCTTCCCGATATGGATCCCGTTTACACGATATCCATTATCCCTACGGGTGTTTCGGCAGCAGGTTATACAATGCCCCTTCCCGAGAATGACGATATGTTCTCCACAAAGGGCAAGATGAAACACAGGATCATGGTCTCTTTGGGCGGCCGAATCGCAGAGTCCATTATCTTTGAAGACATCACGACCGGCGCTTCAAGCGATATCCAGAAAGCCACAGAGATCGCAAGAAGCATGGTAGTAAGATACGGTATGTCCGAAAAGCTCGGAATGATCAATTACGAGAACGACGGTGACGAAGTATTCATCGGAAGGGATCTCGCACATACCAAGGCTTACAGCGACAAGACGGCTGCGGCTATCGACGAGGAAGTAAGAGCTATCATCGACGAATGCTATAAGGAAGCCGAGAAGATTTTGAGAGAACACGAAAAAGTTCTTCACGAAGTTTCGAAACTTCTCATCGAAAAAGAGAGAATTACAAGAGAAGAATTCGAAAAAACCTTCGAAAATGCAATGAATCCTGCGATCACTTGGTAATATTGCACAAAAGAATTGCAAATTCATTGACAAATTTGTGAATTTCGCGGATTGCAATAAAATGGGGGTGTTGGTATATTATTACTTGTAACCCCCCAATACATTATAGTTTTTTGCTATACCCCATAAGAAGAAATACCTTCTCTAAAAAGGACAGATCAGTAATGACTGTCTTTTTTACGTTTATGGGCCTTTTTTTATTTTTCAGACGTTATTTCAAACGTTGTCAATGTCGACAAAAATCCCTTTTACAGATATAATGGAAAAGTAAAACTACGCTTCTTGGGAGGAAAGAAGCGTTTTTAGCGCCGGGCCCGTAAAGGGTGACGAGGCTGGCAGTTATCGAAAGATTCGGCGGGTGCTGTCACGGCTGAAATGTCGTAAGAGAGAAAGTAAAAAGCAGAATCAAAACTGTAACAGAGGTTCTCTCAAATTTAAGGAAGAAAAATTAAGGAAGATTTTTAAGGAGAATAAAATAATGAGAGTAGTAATTCAGGATAATTACGAAAAGATGTGTAAATGGGCAGCAAATTACATTGCAGCCAAGATCAACGCACACAAGGAAGCAAGACCCTTTGTACTGGGACTCCCCACAGGTTCATCACCTATCGGGGTTTATAAGGAGCTTGTCAGAATGAACAAGGCGGGAGAAGTATCTTTCGCAAACGTTGTAACTTTCAATATGGATGAGTATTTAGGACTTCCCAGAGAGCATGACCAGAGCTACTGGTACTTTATGCACGACAATCTTTTCAACCATCTTGTTGATATGAAGCCCGAAAACATCAATATCTTAAACGGTATGACAGACAATCCCGAAGAGGAATGCGCCAATTACGAAAAGAAGATCGCATCATACGGCGGAATCGACCTTTTCATGGGCGGTATCGGTGTTGACGGCCATCTTGCATTCAACGAGCCTTACACATCACTCGCATCACGTACGGGTGTCAGAGATCTTACAACAGACACACGTATCGTAAACTCCAGATTCTTCGGAAACGATCCCGAGAAAGTTCCCGCACAGGCACTTTCCGTAGGTATCGGAACCGTAACGGATTCAAAGGAAGTTCTGGTACTTATTTCCGGCCACAACAAAGCAAGGGCACTTGCTGCCACAGTTGAAGGCGGAGTAAGCCAGAAGTGGACCTGTTCTGCACTTCAGCTTCACAATGCGGCTATCATTGCCTGCGACGAAGAAGCTTGCGGCGAGATCACGGTCGACACATACAAGTATTTCCTCGATATCGAAAAGAAGGAAAGACTTTAATTTTATAAGAAAAAAGATCAAGATCGGCGGAGGATCGCGTATCCTTCGCCGGTTTTTTTAATTTGTTTTAATAAAATTCACAATTTTAGTCAAAAAAGTTAAAAAATACTTAATTTTTGACGGATATTATGGGGTTGAAAGAGGGAAACATGTATTGAAGAGAGGGCGATAATATGAAGATAGTTATTTTTGCGATCATCAGCTACCTGATCGGATGTATTAATCCCGCATATCTGATCGGAGTAAAAAAAGGATATGATATAAGAGAACGCGGTTCCTTAAACGCGGGAGCTTCGAACGTTCTGATAAATGTCGGAAAAAGGGCGGGAGCGTTTACGGCGCTTTTTGATATTTTCAAATCCTTCTTCTGTTATAAAACGGCGGAATTCCTATTCCCCGAGATCACTTTTGCCGGAATGCTCTGCGCATGCCTCTGCGTTCTGGGACATATCTACCCGGTATTCCTTAGATTCAGGGGCGGAAAAGGATTTGCGAGCCTCGGCGGCCTGATCCTCGGATTCAACTTCAAGGTTGCGCTGATAATGCTTTTATGTGCGATAGTGGTGGTGCTCGTGACCGATTATCTCTGCGTTGTTACCACACTCACATCGGCTTCCATTCCGATCATCTATTTTTGCGTGACGGGGGATGCGGTGGGTGCGAGCATCGTATTCTGCATAGGACTTATCATCATATCCAAGCATTTTTACAATTTTAAGCGTATAAAAAAGGGAACCGAAGCCAGATTCAGCGGTATCTGGAACAGGGAAAAAGAAGAGGAAAGAATCAGACAAAACTTACAAAAATAAACGATTAAATCTTTTGTCGGGCGTATGTTTGACGGGCTGAAAAAACAATGATTTTTTGCCCCCGCATACGCCCTTTTTTATTGAAAAAAAGGCTAAAAAGCGGTAAAATATTCTATGTATGTATTTGCAATGGGGTGCACTATGAACATAGAAGACAGAAAGAAGCTTTCAAACAGCTTTCAATATATTCTCACAATGAGACCTGCATTAAACAAGCAGGCTCTCTTCTCGGATACAACGCAGGATTATGTTACACCTGCGGAACCGCGTCTTAAAGAAAAAGTCACTATCAAATTCAGGACCGCAAAGAACAATGTAGATGCAATATACGTCATTTCGGGCGAGAAATCTTTTGAGATGGTAAAGACTGAGATGGACGCTATGTTTGACTACTATTCCTGCGTCATTTCCATGGATGAAAAAATATTCGGATACTGCTTCCAGATCTTTGCCGGAAAAGTAATGTGCTATTACAATTCCAGAGGCCTTACGAGAGAGATCCAGGAGTATTACAATTTCCGTATCATAGCAGGCTTCAGAACACCGACCTGGGCAAAAGGTGCCGTTATGTATCAGATCTATGTTGACAGATTTTATAACGGCGATCCCACAAACGATGTTCTGACCAACGAATACACATATCTTGACGGATACAGCGAGCAGGTTACGGACTGGGAAAAATATCCCGCACAGATGGGTGTCAGGGAGTTTTACGGCGGCGATCTTCAGGGTGTTCTCGACAAGATGGATTATCTCGAAGATCTCGGTATCGACGTGATCTACTTCAATCCTCTTTTCGTATCGCCTTCGAACCACAAGTACGACATTCAGGACTACGATTACATCGATCCCCATATCGGTAAGATCGTGGTTGATGAAGGGGAACTTCTGGAGAACGGCCAGAAGGAAAACCGTGTCGCTACAAGATACATTAACCGTGTAACAAACAAAAAGAACCTTGAAGCAAGTAACGAGCTTTTTGCAAAGGTTGTAAAAGAAGCACACAAGAGAGGCATGAAAGTCATCCTCGACGGTGTATTCAACCACTGCGGTTCGTTTAACAAATGGCTCGACAGGGAAAGGATCTACGAGGATCAGGAAGGCTACGAAAAAGGCGCTTTCATTTCTCAGGACAGCCCTTATAAAGATTATTTCAGATTCCACAAAGACGACTGCTGGCCTTACAATCCCAGCTACGACGGATGGTGGGGTCACGATACGCTTCCCAAGCTCAATTACGAGGGCAGCAGGGAACTTACCGATTACATCATGAAGATAGGCCGTAAATGGGTATCCGCACCGTACAATGCGGACGGATGGAGACTCGACGTTGCGGCAGACCTCGGCCACTCGCCTGAATTCAATCACAGATTCTGGAAAGAATTCAGAAAATCAGTTAAGCTCGCAAATCCCAATGCAGTCATCATCGCAGAGCATTACGGATATTCCAGAGACTGGCTTATGGGCGATGAGTGGGATACGGTCATGAACTACGATGCTTTTATGGAGCCGGTAACATGGTTTTTGACCGGTATGCAGAAGCACAGTGACGACTACAGAGAAGATCTGCTCGGCAATGCAGAGAGTTTCTGGGGAGCCATGACACATCACGGCACCAACTTTACGAATTCTTCGATGCAGGTTGCCATGAACGAACTCAGTAACCACGACCATTCGAGATTCTTAACGAGAACCAACCGAAAGGTCGGAAGAATGCATACACTCGGATCTAAAGCAGCCGAAGAGGGCGTAAACAAAGCCGTATTTAGAGAAGCCGTTGTGATGCAGATGACCTGGCCCGGCGCTCCCACGATCTATTACGGAGACGAAGCGGGACTCTGCGGATTTACGGATCCCGATAACAGAAGAACTTATCCCTGGGGTCACGAAGACAGAGAACTCATCGAATTCCACAAGCAGATGATCAGGGTTCACAAGCTCAACTCAGTTCTTCTTACAGGCTCGCTTATGAATCTCGGCGAAGATTACAACTACCTCGCTTACGGAAGATTCGACAAGGAAGAGCAGATCGTCGTAATGGTAAACAACAATTCTTACGAGATCGAAAAAGAAGTGGCTGTCTGGAGGATCGGCGTTCCCGAGAACGCAAAGATGCAGAGGATCGCATTTACGGGAAGAGACGGATTCTCATTCGATACATCGATAATAAATGCATCCGAAGGAAAGATAAAAGTTACGCTTCCGCCCGAATCGGCGAGCGTATTCAAAGCCATCATTTCCGAGAATGACAGAAAGAGAATAACGATATCCGAACCTGAAGAAGTTAAGGAAACCAAGCCCAAGGCTTCGGAGGCCCAGACTTACAACAAGGTTAAGGAAGAAAACGTTAAAAGTGCCAACGCCGTTCAGTCCGAACTTGAAGGAGAAGTGGTAGATACCAAGGCAAAGAGCGAAGGTAAGGAAAAGGCTTCCGACAAGGATAAGGCTAACGAAAAGGCAGAAGGAAAGAGTACAAAGACTTCAGGCGAAAAGAAATCCGATGAAGCAAAGAAAGCAGACGATTCCAAGAAGGCAGAGTCTTCAAAGAAAGATGAAAAGGAATCCGACAATAAAGACAAGAATGCGTCCAAGGATGACGTAAAGGCCGAAAAACAGGAAAAGAATTCCGAGAAGAAGGCCGACAAGTCTGAAGACAAAGAGAAATCCGACAAGGCTGAAAAGGCCGAGAATCAGGATAAGGCCGAAAGCAAAGAAAAGGCTGAGAAGCCTGAGAAGACCGAAAAAGCCGAGAAGGCGGAAAAGACTGAGAAGTCCGAAAAGTCCGAAAAGACCGACAAGACGGAAAAGAGTACGGATACCAAGAGTGAAAAGGCTCCTTCGGAACCCGAAAAGAAATCCGTCATAGACAGAGGCGCTGCTCCCGCAGCGGAGAAGAAAGAAAAGAAATCCGCATGGGAAGTTGCAGAGGAAGTCTGGGGCAAACCCGAAGACAACAAGAAGAACTGGTTCCCTTTCTTTAAGTAGAATCGTGCCTTTTAAGGAGTAACAATGATCACAAAACAAGTTATCCAAACAAGCATAGAAGAATTGAAGGAAGTTTCCAAGATCGACTTCTTTGTTATCGACGGCCAGGGTCTTTTAATGGCGGCAACGAGCAAAGAGATCCCCGGAACGGACCAGATGCTTGAGTTCTTTTCTTCAAAAGCGGACAGCCAGATAATCGGCGATGTGACTCTTTTTAAGATAAAAGAGGACGAAGAACCGGTATTTGTTCTGGCAGCAAAAGGAAACCCCGCAGATACATACGTTTTCGGAAAGATCTGCGTCAACGAACTGACTCATCTTCTCGTAGCATACAGAGAGCAGTTCGACAATACGATCTATTTCCAGAACCTTTTGCTCGACAATCTGCTCTCGGTCGATATCTATAACCGGGCAAGAAAGCTCGGCATCACGCATAACAGCAAAAGGATCGTTTATGTGATCGAAGTTCCGAGAGACAAATCGGTCGAAGCGATGCTCGCATTAAAGAGCGCATTTGCCGAAGAAGGTGATTATTCGGTGAGTGTCGATGACAGAAACGTAATCCTTATCCATACGCTCGGCGAAGACGAAGACCTTGATAACATCGAAGAGATGGCCAAATGTATCGAGGAGATCTTAAATACCGAGGTCATGATAAAGACAAGAGTGGCATACGGTGCGGTAACGGAAGATTTGCGTCTCCTGTCGCAGTCCTACAAAGAAGCCAAAATGGCACTCGATGTCGGAGCGATCTTTTATTCGGAAAAGACGATCATGGCGTACGATTCACTCGGAATCGGAAGACTTATCTATCAGCTTCCGGTAAATCTCTGCAAGATATTTGTGGAGGAAGTATTCGGGGACGAGATGCCCGAAGAGGTGGACGAGGAAGTAATAGGAACCGTCAATGCGTTCCTTGACAATAACTTTAACGTATCGGAAACCGCAAGACAGTTATACATTCACAGAAACACACTCGGCTACAGAATAGAAAAGTTAAAGCAGTCGACCGGTCTCGATGTGAGAGAGTTTAACGATGCTTTAACTTTCAGAATAGCTCTTATGGTTGTGAATTACGTGAAATTCATGGAAGAAAACGAGAAGATCTAAGCTATACCTCTTAGTGAAGTATTGACGCCGAGAGAATTAAGAAGCTCACAGATCTCTTTGAGTTCCTCGTTCTTGTAAGGTGTGAATACACTCGGGAAAGAGGCACGGAATTCATCATCCATCATATGGGAAAGAATGGTCTCCGAAGGACGGTAGGACTGAAGATAATAAGCCTTGCAGCCTTTGATCCATTCGGCGATGGAACGAAATTCTTTTTCACCGTGAAGCTCTCTGCTGACGGTGGTCCTGAATTCATAATCGATACCTGAATTCATAAGAAGCTTAACAGATTCTTCGATCGCGGAAATATCCACGTTTTTGATACCGCATGCTAAAGGATATCCTTCTTTTGAAGATTTGATATCCATGGCAACGTAATCGATAAGGGAATTATCGATAAGATATTTGATCGTATCGGGTTTTAATCCGTTGGAATCAAGTTTGACCAAAAGATCGCGGGCCTTGATCTTTTTGATAAAATCGACAAGATCCGCATTGACCGTGGGTTCGCCGCCGGTAATGGCCACGCCTTCCAGGCGACCTTTTCTGGACTCGAGAAATGCGAAGAAATCTTCTTCGGGAATTCCGGGTTCGGAGTCGGGGCACAGAACGAGTTCACCGTTTTGACAGAAAGGACAGCGCATATTGCAGCGTCCGGTAAAAACAGTGCAGGCGAGATGACCTGGGTAATCCAGTAAAGTTGTTTTGCTTAATCCGTGAATCGTCATGACAAACCTCCGGTAACGGCTATACAGCCGAATCGACCATATAGTGGTTTTGTAAAGCTTTATTTATTTATAAGCACAATCTATAGTGGTTATTATATCACAGTTGTCAAACGATGTCTTAATGAAATTGAAAGAGATATAAAAAACACGGAATAAAAGTTAATGGTTACAGATACCTATTTTTTTACATAAAAAAATAAGTTATTATTAATATAATGTGTGACAAAAAAAGGAAACAAAAATAAAAAGGGGTACGGGAAATGGCAGACTTAAAGAAACTTATGCTGGACGAGATCAGAAAAAATACTCGCATCCAGTCGTCTTACATCGATGAGACGGAAGAACTTATTGACACGGGGCTTGAGAAAAACGACGATAATCTTACTGCGGTTGCGCTCGCATATCTGGACGAGAAGGGGTACAGAAGAAGAGTAGATAACCTTGAAATAGCAAAACAGAAGATCCTCGAGACCTCAGAAGGTTACGATACGATCATCGTAAAGAAGAACAGGATCGTTGAGACCAACATCTTCGAAAAGGCAACGGTTGCCGAATTAAGAGATGCACTTGACTTATGTCTTGTAAATACGGTTTCGTCGATACATACAAAACTCGACAGACTTACAAATAAACAGTATATTTACAAAGTTGATTTTATAGATTCCTTCAAACTCGAAAGCGACAGACCGAGAACAGGGCATCTGGGTGCCGAGAATTTTGAGACACTCGAAGAAAAGATCAACAAATACGCACACGACGGCTGGGAGCTCGACAAGATGCATACCGAGCCTAAAGGAACGAGAGTATTCCTCGTATTCAGAAGAGAAAAAATGTCATAGGAGACAGGGGCTGCGCGAGCAGTCCTTGTCGTTTTGCGAATAATGGGATTTGATTACGATCACGAAAAGTTCATGAGGATGGCCATAAAGCAGGCCGACAAGGCGGCATCGATAGGGGAAGTTCCCATCGGATGCGTCATTGTAAGAGAAGGAAAAGTCATTGCCCGCGGTTACAACCGCAGGAAAAACGACAAGAACACCCTCTCACATGCGGAGATATCCGCGATTAACAAAGCCTGCAAAAAGACCGGCGACTGGCGTCTGGAAGACTGCATACTCTATGTTACGCTCGAACCCTGTCAGATGTGCGCCGGAGCCATAGTCCAGGCCAGGATCCCGCTCGTTGTCATAGGTTGTAAAAACGAAAAAGCGGGCTGCGCGGGTTCTATCCTCGATCTTTTCAATGTGGATAAATTCAATCATAAGGTTGATAAGATAGAAGGCGTTCTCGAAGAAGAATGTTCGACTATGCTGACGGAGTTTTTTAAAGGCTTGAGGCAAAGACTCAAGATCGAGAAGGAAAATCAATGAAACTGAATACCAAACTGATAATTACATTTATCCTGTTTTTTACGGTACCGACGATCCTTGTCGTATGCAGTTATCTTGTGCTTCGCTTCGGCTTCGGATTTATGATCGTAGAAAAGGTTGTCACTGACGGGCAGGTAAGTTTCATGATGTCGGAAGAATCACTGCTGTCCGCGATCATAGTGATCTTTTGTGTATTGATCCTAACCGGTATCGTTCTGGTCAACTGGCTTATGTACGGATTCATCAAACCCATCAACCAGTTAAAGAGAGCACTTCATAATATCGAGAACGGCGATTACGACACATCACTTATCAAGCCCAAGCAGGCTGAATTCGAAGGACTTTTCAAGGATTTCGAATCGATGAGAATAAAGCTTAAGGAAAACCGTGACAGAAGAAACTTAGCCGAGAAGCAGAACAAAGAGCTGATCGCCAACATCACGCACGACCTTAAGACCCCCATCACATCCATCAGAGGATATGTCGAAGGTATCATGGACGGCGTAGCGGATACCGAAGAAAAGATGGACCGCTACATCAAGACGATCTACAACAAAGCCAATGCGCTTAACGCACTTATCAACGAGCTTACGGGTTATTCAAAGATCGATGCCCGTGAGATCACATACAACTTCAGAAGGATTTCCGTAGACGAATATTTCGGAGACTGTGCTTCCGAGATGATCTTCGATCTTCAGGAACAGGGAATGAAGTTTGTATACGACAACAGGGTCAAGAAGAACACGGCTGTTCTTGCAGACCCCGTACAGTTAAGTAAAGTTATTCACAATATCATTTCAAACAGCATCAAATACAAATGTCCCGAAAGATCCGTTATCAGAATGCGTCTTAAAGATATGGGCGAGTACATTCAGGTGGATGTAAGGGATAACGGAATGGGTATTCCCAAAGAGGATACCGAAAAGATCTTCGACAGATTCTTCCGTTCGGATGCATCGAGAAACTCGGATAAGGGCGGAAACGGAATCGGACTTTCTATTGCAAAGAAGATCATCGAAGACCACGGCGGACGTATCTGGGCATCGGTTGACGGCTCGGTCGGACTTACGATCCATTTCACGTTAAGAAAATATACCGATGAGATCATGGCCGATTACACCAAGGAACCCGAACAGATCAATATCGACATTGAAAACGTTTACGATGGGGATGAAGTGGGCAGAGGAGAAACAGGCCCCTTGGAAGCTTTGGAACCGGATGAGAAAATAATAATCGATGCCGAAGTTGAAGAGATCACCGATGAAGAAGTGATCAAGAATTACAACGAAGTTATCAATATGCTCGGTGATTTTGAAGACGAGACATAATTTGCAACTTGTAAATAATCAGAGAGATTAGGAAAGAAACAGGGTGAACGCATGAAACTGTTGATCATTGAAGACGAACTCGCAATTGCGGAACTTGAAAAAGACTATCTGGAGATGAACAATTATAACGTGGAAGTGGCATTGAACGGCCGTGACGGTCTTCGTATGGCACTCGAAGAGAATTTCGACCTCGTTATCCTCGATCTTATGATCCCCGAAGTCGACGGCCAGACCGTATGCAGGGAGATCAGAAAAGAAAAAGACATCCCCATCATCATAGTATCCGCCAAGAAAGAGGACTGGGACAAAGTACAGCTCCTCGGCGTCGGCGCGGACGACTATATGACCAAGCCTTTCTCACCCAGTGAACTTGTAGCGAGAGTTAAGGCTCACCTTGCAAGATACAGCCGTCTTGTCGGATCCGCTCACAGAAGCGAAAACGACACGATCGACGTTAACGGACTCCGTATCGACAAGCTCGCACGAAGAGTATTTTTAGACGGCGAAGAAAAATCCTTCACCGGCAAAGAGTACGATTTACTTCTTTTCCTTGCCGAGAACCCCAACCGCGTATTCGGAAAAGAAGACCTCTTCCGCGAGATCTGGAAAGCAGAGCCCGCAGGCACCGATATCGCGACCGTTACCGTTCACATCAAAAAGATCCGTGAGAAGATCGAAAAAGATTCATCCCATCCCCTTTACATCGAAACTCTGTGGGGCGTGGGTTATCGTTTCAAAATGTAAATTTCAAGGGGGCTGGCGAAAAATATTTCCACCGGCAACGGCACTTGAGTTCTAAGCTCGCCGCATCGTTCACAAACACGACCGTTTCTGCGGAACTCGCTTTGCTCAAACAGTCCTCGAAACGGCCGGTTCACGATATTGCTCGCTAAGAACTCACGGCAAAAAGTTGCCCGGCAGAAACATTTTTCGCCATCCCCGTTAAAGATATAAATCTCAAAACCTTTAATGAGACAACAGGTTTTATAATGGAAATAGTTTACAAAGATTCGGATATAATCGTAATAAACAAGCCTGCGGGGATCCCGGTCGAGACTAAGAATATCAGGCAGAAGGACTGCGAGAGCGAACTTAAGAAGATTCTTGCCGGCGAGGGGATCAAAAACCCCTACCTTGCGGTGATAAACAGACTTGACCAGCCCGTAAACGGACTGGTTCTTTTTGCGCTTAATAAAGAAGCTGCAGCGAAGCTTTCGAAAGATTTAACGGACGGAAAGATTGAGAAGTTTTACAAAGCGGAAGTATTCGGCGAATTTGAAGAAAAAGAGGGTACTCTCGAAGATATGATCTATAAGGACGGCAGATCGAATCAGTCGTTCATTGTCAGCAGTAAGGATCAAAGATACAATCAGGCGAAGAAAGCGATCCTTCACTATAAAGAGGAAGAACCCGGGAAACTTGATATTAAACTTGTAACCGGAAGACATCATCAGATAAGAGTTCAGCTTGCGAATGCGGGTCATCCGATACTCGGAGATACCAAGTACGGGAATGAGGCCTCCAGAGAAGAGTCTGATAAAAAGAATATCAACATTCTATGTTTAACCTCATACAGACTCTCGTTTAAGCATCCGAAAACCGGAAAAGAGATGGAGTTTATTAAGGAATAAAAAGGAGTCTGCATTAATGTGGAAGTCCGATCTGTATAGTAAGCAAATTGACAAAGTATATACATAAGTATATACTTTTTTTAATAGGAGGTAATAACTATGGATACAGCAAAGATTTTTACAAATGGAGGAAGTCAGGCTATTCGTCTTCCTAAAACGTGTCGTTTTGATAATGATGAGGTTTTCGTTAATCGTATCGGTAATATAGTTATGCTTATCCCTAAAGAGGACAGATGGAAAAACATGGTTCGAAGCATTGATTATTTTACCGATGACTTTATGGTAGAAGTTTATCCGCCTTCGAATAAAGATAAGCGGGAGGAGTTTTGATGAAGCGATATATGCTTGATACGAATATGGTTATTTATGCCATTAAGAATAATCCTCCTCAAGTATTAAAAAAAATTCAACAATACGAATGCGATGATATTTATATTTCAGCTATTACATTAGCTGAACTTGAGTATGGCGTAAGCCATAGTTCCAACCCGGAGCAAAACAATATTGCATTAATGATGTTTTTGTCAAATATAAATATTGCTCCTTTTGATGACATTGCTGCCATAGAATACGGTCCTATCAGGGAGGCATTACAATCTAAAGGTACATCTATCGGGCCGTATGATATGCTGATCGCAGCTCATGCCAGGGCTCTTGATTTTGTTTTGGTTACACATAATGTTAAAGAATTTGAAAGAGTACCGGACCTTGAAATTGAAGATTGGGCCGGCGATATTTAGCATATAATTATCGTAATTGCGACGGACGCAGATATCATATATAATGGAGAAGGTTATTTACAGATAACGTGATTCATTTCAAATAGAAATGATATTACTGAATTAAGATACAGAATGGATAGGAGAAAACTATGGCAAGCGAGATCAGAGACATCAACCTCTACGAAAGCGGAGAAAAGAAAATAGAGTGGGTTAAGAGAAACTGCGATCTTCTTCGTACACTTGAAGGAGAATTCGAAAAGACCAAACCCTTCGCAGGAAAGAAAATAGCTCTTTCCGTACATCTTGAAGCAAAGACAGCTTATCTTTGCAAGGTTTTAAAGGCAGGCGGAGCCGATATGTATGTTACGGGTTCCAATCCTTTGTCCACACAGGACGACGTTGCTGCAGCTTTGGTTAAATCAGGTATCGAAGTTCATGCATGGTATGACTGCAACGAAGAAGAATACAATCGTCACATAAGAAGCGTTCTTGAAGCAGGACCCAACATCATCATCGATGACGGCGGCGATCTCGTACATATGATGCATACCGAATTTGTTGATCTTATCCCTAACGTTATCGGCGGATGCGAAGAGACCACAACGGGTATCATCAGACTCGAAGCCATGAACAAGGCAGGAGAGCTTAAGTTCCCGATGGTAAAAGTAAACAACGCAGACTGCAAGCATTTCTTTGACAACCGTTACGGTACGGGCCAGTCCGTTTGGGACGGTATCAACAGAACCACCAACTTGATCGTTGCAGGCAAGATCGTTGTAGTCGCAGGTTACGGCTGGTGCGGTAAGGGTACCGCAATGAGAGCCAAGGGCTTAGGCGCAAGAGTTATCGTTACCGAAGTCGATCCCGTTAAGGCTATCGAAGCCGTAATGGACGGATTTGATGTAATGCCCATGAAGGAAGCAGCAAAGCTCGGAGATTTCTTTATCACTGTTACAGGCTGCAACAAAGTTATCGACGAAGAAGATTTCGCAGTTATCAAGGACGGCGCGATCATGTGCAACGCAGGACATTTCGACTGCGAGATAGATATGGCATGGCTTAAGGCAAATGCCGTTGAATCAAAGGAAATGAGAAAGAACATTCAGGGATACAAGCTTCCTACAGGTCAGTGGGTATTCGTTCTTGCCGAAGGAAGACTCGTTAACCTCGCTGCCGGCGACGGACATCCCGCAGAGATCATGGATATGAGTTTCGCGATCCAGGCTCTTTCCGCAAAATATCTCGTTGAAAAGAACGGCCGGGTCGGCTCGATGCTCATCGATGTTCCCAAGGAAGTTGACATGGACGTAGCTACAAGAAAGCTTAATTTCCTCGGAAAATACATCGACAAACTCACACCCGAGCAGGAAGCATACCTTAACGCAGGTCTGTAAAATTTAAGGAGAATCGATGGGATTGTTTGGTGAGGAAACAAAAAACACCGAAGAATATACCGAAGCTCAAAAGAAAAAATACGGTGAAATTCATCTGCTGATCATAATTCTGGCTCTGTTTCAGATCTGGCTGGGTTTATATATGGTTTTCAACTGGAGCTATGAGATTTATTTCTTTAATCCGCATTTGAAATTTGAGTATAAATTTATACCCATAATCGCTTCAGTCTCCGGACTTATTGCGGGCGGAATAATGCTATTTTTCAGCAGGTATTCAAAAAAGTTCATTCCCGCGGGATTATTATATTTATATACTCCGGTGATGATACTTTTAAGGGAAACGGTGATAAAAAACAGATTTGGCCTTTTACCGCTTCTTTTATCCGGGATTTTCGGACTTATTTATATTGTGTATTTCTCTTCGGGTATGGGAAACCTTTTCATAGGTGTTGATTATAAAATATCCGACACATGGAGGACGTACAGAAACGCTAATTTCATTGTGATTGGCCTGCCTTTTGTATGTCTGGCAGTCCTTTTCGTTCCGATTAATTACTGGGATCTTCCGTTTATAAATGTTTTGGCGTGGATGGCAATATTTGTATGTCTGATTGCTCTGGCTGGGATTTTCGTATGGAAATACGTTCTTCTGCTTCAATCGGCCATATGCATGAAAAAACATTCTAAATAAATAATCAAAATAAAAGAACCGCTATCAGATGATAACGGTTCTTTTTTATATGTATTATTTTGAAATACTTACTTTGCTGCTGCCTTGGGTTCTTCATCTTCACCGAGGCTGTCTTTAGCTTTAACAACGATTGTTTTTTCGTATGAATGGAATGCTTCTGCGATAACGTTCTCATCGGGTTTCTTTGTGATAAGGCTTACGATAGGAACGATCACGAGTCCGCCGACCATCGCAATAACACCGGAGTTGATGGATGATTTAAAGATATATCCGAAGATGGGACCGAAGTCTGCAACGGGAAGCTTTGCAAGAGTTACGACCATCTGGAAGATCGCGATACCGCAACCCCAGACGAAGCAAACTGCTGCGGAAGCCTTTGTAACTTTCTTTGAGTAGAGTGAGTAAAGGAAGGGTGCCAGGAATGCGCCGGCAAGTGCTCCCCATGAAACCCCCATCATCTGAGCGATGAAAGTTACTGAAGGATGTGAATCCTTGATTACTGCGATAACAGCGGATACAGCGATAAAGAATACGATGAACAGTCTCATGATGAGTACCTGCTGTTTATCTGTTAAGCCTTTTTTGAATGCAGGCTTGATAACGTCAAGTGTAAATGTTGAACTCGATGTAAGAACGAGTGATGAAAGAGTCGACATGGAAGCCGAAAGTACAAGTACGATAACGATCGCGATAACCACATCGGGTAATGTTGCGAGCATTGCGGGAACGATGGTATCGAATAAGGGCTTTCCTGTTGTTGGATTGTATACGACACCTGCGTCAGCGTAGAGTCTTCCGAAACCGCCGAGGAAGTAACATCCGCCTGCAACAACGATAGCAAAGAATGTGGAAATGATAGTTCCTTTGTGGATATCTTTTTCACTCTTGATAGCGTAGAATTTGCCGACCATCTGAGGAAGTCCCCAGGTACCTAAGGATGTAAGGATTACCACGAAGAGTAAAGCCAGAGGATCGGGTCCCAAGAATGATGAGTAAGCTCCTGCCCAGCCTGCATCGCCTTCGATGGTTGAAAGTGTTCTCATGGCTGCTACAAGACCGCCGTTCTGAACAAGAACGGAAATGATGACTGCGGAGATACCGAACAGCATGATGATACCCTGAATGAAGTCATTGATAGCTGTTGCCATGTATCCGCCGAAGATTACGTATACACCTGTAAGTACTGCCATTACAAGGATAACTACCCAGTAAGGGATCTCAAATACAAGACCGAAAAGGCTTGAGAGACCGTTGTAAAGTGATGCTGTGTAAGGGATAAGGAAAATGAATACGATTATGGAAGCAGCGATCTTAAGTGCTTTTGAATCAAATCTTTTTCCGAAGAAGTCCGGCATTGTCTTTGCATCGTAATGCTGTGTCATAACACGGGTTCTTCTGCCCAGAATGTTCCATGCCAGGAGCGATCCGATAAATGCGTTACCAAGACCGGCCCATGTACTGGAAAGACCGAAGTTCCAGCCGAACTGTCCTGCATATCCGACGAAGATAACGGCTGAGAAATAAGATGTACCGAATGCGAAAGCCGTAAGCCAGGGACCTACGCTTCTGCCACCCAAAACGAAACCGTTTACGTCGGTAGCTTTCTGTCTGGTATACACGCCGACACCGATCATCAGTGCAAAGAAGCATACCAGAAGGATTACTGTAAGTATTTTCATAAAAATCTCCTTTTGGCTCAGATTTCGGATTCTTCCTTAAAATATGAAAGGAAAAACCGGAGGGCCAACATAACAATTTAGCACTTTAAAGTTTTACACTTTGCGGTATTAAAGTACCATAGATTCCACCCCTTGTCAACAAAAATACCGCATTTATCTTAATATTTCGAAAGAAAACGATTTGATAACTTATTATCAATTTTTGTTTGACAAATGAAAATATCAATGATAATGTTTATTGAAAATATTAATCTGATAACTGAAGTTAACGGAAAGGTGCGGAAATGAAGAAGTTTAAGGATTTTTTAAAAGAGTTTTTTATTGATGGTTTAAGCGGAATGGCAACAGGTCTTTTTGCCACACTTATCATTGGAACGATCATTCTACAGTTCGGAACAGTCATTCCGGGTAAGATCGGAACCTATGTAACACTCGCGGGTAAAGTAGCCCAGATGCTTACGGGTGCCGGTATCGGATGCGGTGTTGCGATCAAATTAAAAGCCCAGCCTCTTACGGTTTTATCGGCAGCAGTTTCGGGCATGATCGGCGGATTTGCTTCCCAGATCATCGCAGGAACGATACTTGTTGAAGGAAAGATGACTCTTTCCGGCCCCGGTGAACCTCTTGGTGCATTCCTTGCAGCAATCGCTGCAGTATATCTCGGAAAAGTTGTAGCAGGCAAAACAAAACTTGATATTCTTGTTACGCCTTTATGCCTTATCGCTGCAGGTGCTACGGTAGGACTTATCCTCGGACCTCCTATTTCAAAGTTTATGGCTTTTGTAGGAGACATGATCAGATTCGGTACAGAACAGGCTCCCTTCCTTATGGGTATCATCGTATCGGTACTTATGGGTATCGCACTTACGCTTCCCATATCATCGGCAGCCATCAGCGTTATCCTCGGACTTTCGGGTATCGCAGCAGGTGCCGCAACAGTCGGATGCTGTGCCAACATGATCGGCTTTGCCATTGCAAGCTTTAAAGACAATAAATGGAACGGTCTCTTTGCACAGGGCCTCGGAACCAGTATGCTTCAGATGCCCAACATTGTAAAGAAGCCCATTATCTGGTTACCTGCGATCATCTCCAGTGCTATCATCGGACCGATCGCAACCATGGTCTTCCATTTTGAAAGCAATTCCACAGGTGCAGGTATGGGTACCGCAGGTCTTGTAGGCCCCATCAATGCTTTCCAGGTTATGACGGCAAACGGAACGGCTACATGGCTCGTTCTTGTTGAGATCGCATTGCTCTGCTTCATACTTCCCGGCGTTTTATCCTGGCTTATCTCACTTCTTATGAGAAAACTCGGCTGGATAAAAGACGGCGACATGAAACTTAAATAAGAAAAAAACAGGCACTCGGACAGAATCGTCCGGGTGCTTTTTTTGTTGTAAAAAAAGATAGAGTTATACTGAAAAACGTATATAATATAAGGGTATGAAGAAACTCTTAAAGTATCTGAAACCGTATACAAAAGAAAGTATTCTCGGTCCTCTTTTCAAACTGATCGAGGCGTCTTTTGAATTGCTTGTTCCGCTTGTTGTGGCAAGCATCATTACCTTCGGGATCGAAAGGTCCGATACTTCGTATGTTTTTAAGATGGGCGGGGTAATGGTCTTACTTGCGTTTGTCGGTCTTGTCTGTGCGATCACGGCACAGTACTTTGCGGCCAAAGCGGCAATGGGATTCGGAGCCACGATCCGGGAAGAGATCTTTAAGAACATCCAGAAAAGAACATTTTCCGGGCTGGAAGAATACGGAACATCGACGCTGATCACACGTATCACTTCCGATGTAAATCAGCTTCAGACGGGCGTCAATCTTTTCTTAAGGCTGTTTCTTCGTTCGCCATTTATAGTCTTCGGCGCTGTTTTTATGGCATTTGTCGTAAATGTTAAAGGAGCGCTGATCTTTACAATATGCGTACCGATCCTTTTTGTGATCGTATTCGCAGTCCTTTTAAAAAGTATTCCCCTTTACAAAAAAGTACAGAGATCCCTCGACAATGTTACGGTAAAAACAAGGGAAAATTTAAGCGGTGTCAGAGTCATCAGGGCGTTCAACTGCGATGACGAGGAAACGGAAGCTTTTGAAAAAGAAACTACTGCATTAAAGGCCATTCAGCTTGCGGCCGGAAGGGTTACCGCATTCATGAATCCCGCTACGTTTATGATCGTTAACGTGGCTACTCTGGCCATCCTCTGGTACGGCGCCAAAGAAGTTCAATCAGGGATCATTGAGAGAGGCGCACTGGTCGCTTTACTTAATTATATGGCGCAGATTTTGGTTGAACTTATCAAACTCGCAAATCTCATCATTACGATGACGAAGTCTCTCGCCTGTGCGGATCGAATCGCGGAGATGCTTTCCGAAGATAACGAAGTATCCGATGAAAAGACCGATCCCGATTCCGCAAAAATAGACAGTATCGAATTTACCGGTGTCGATTTCATATATCCCGGTGCCAGCAAAGAGTCTTTAAAGGACATTTCTTTTAAGGCTGAAAAAGGCGATATCGTCGGTATCATCGGCGGTACGGGTTCGGGCAAAACCACTCTCGTCAATCTGATCTGCGGATATTATGCGGCAAGCGAAGGTTTGATAAAAGTTAACGATAAAGACATTAAACAGGGAAATGTGCTTCAGATGACGCATTACATGCGTGACTTCATAGGCATCGTTCCGCAGACCGCGGTCCTTTTCTCGGGAACGGTCGAAGACAATTTAAGATGGGGCAAAAAAGACGCTACCGAAGAAGAGATGAACGTAAGTTTAAAGAGAGCCTGCGCTTACGATTTCGTGTCTGAAAAAGAAGGCGGACTTAAGGCGGAAGTTACCGAGGGAGGCAGGAATTTCTCGGGCGGTCAGAGACAGCGTCTCTGCATAGCAAGAGCATTTGTAAAGGAGCCCGAGATTTTAATTCTCGACGATTCCACATCCGCGCTTGATTATGTTACGGAGAAAAAGGTCAGAGCGGGTATCAGAGAACTTGCCAAAGATTCGATCTGCTTTATCGTATCGCAGAGAGCAGCAAGTATCATGGATGCCGATCTTATCCTTGTGCTCGATGACGGTGAACTAGCAGGTATCGGCAGACACGACGAACTGATAAGATCATGTGAAACATACAGAGAAATATACAAGTCGCAGTTCCCCGAAGAGGAAATATGATGAAAAGCAAATCTACTTTTTCTTTTCTAATGAAATATGTTTTTAAGAAGTGGTTCCTTCTTTTAACCGCTGTTATTTGCGCGCTTGTAACAGTTGCCGGAACCCTTTACCTTCCCATTCTCACAGGTCACGGAATAGATTATGTTGTAAGAAAAGGGTTGGTATTTTTCCCCGGTCTTAAAGACATAATAATTCAGGCACTGATCGTAATTGCGGTTACGATCGTCGCACAGCTTTTATTAAGCCTTTCAAACAACCGCTTAACGAGCGGAGTCGTATATGAGATAAGAAAAGACGTGATGGCAAAGATCCATAAACTTCCGATCTCATACATCGATTCGCATGCAAGCGGAGATCTGGTCTCGAGAATGATCGCTGACGTAGAGACACTTTCCGACGGACTTTTGATGGGCTTTACGCAGGTCTTCACCGGGGTTTTGACGATACTCGGAACACTTGCATTCATGTTTCTTATGAACTGGAAGATCACGCTGGTCGTTGTGCTCGTAACACCGCTTTCTTTCTTCGTGGCGGGATTCATATCAAAGAAGACATACAATCTTTTTGCGATCCAGACAAAAGAGCGAAGCGGGCAGGTTTCGTTCATTAACGAAATGGTCACAAACCAGAAAATTGTCAGAGCCTTCGGCAAAGAAGAAGATAATCTCAAAGAGTTTAGAGAAATGAACGAGAGGCTTAAAAAGGCATCTCTTAAAGCAACATTTTTCTCATCTCTGACCAATCCTTCAACGAGATTCGTAAATTCGATCGTTTATGCATCGGTAACGATCTTCGGAGCGGTATCGATAATCTTAACCGGAGGTCTTACGGTCGGCGAACTTACGATATTCTTATCCTATGCAAATCAGTACACAAAGCCTTTCAACGAGATCTCGGGTGTTCTGACCGAGTTTCAGAATGCTTTGGCCTGCGCCGAAAGGATCAGAAAACTTCTTGACGAAGAAGAGATCACTGAAAAGGAAGATGCAAAGACAGAGAAAAAAGAAGATTTTAATCTGATAGATTTTAAAGACATAAGCTTTTCCTACACACCCGAGCAAAGACTTATCGAGAATTTCTCTCTTGAAGTAATGAAGGGTAAGAGGATCGCGATCGTCGGTCCCACGGGCTGCGGAAAAACAACTCTTATCAACCTTCTCATGAGATTTTACGATGTAAGGGAAGGCGAGATATTAATGGACGACGAGAACATCAAAGACTACACGAGAAAAGCCTACAGAGAGAACTTCGGAATGGTATTACAGGAAACGTGGCTCAGAAAAGGCACGGTCAAAGACAATGTCACACTCGGTCAGGATTTTTCCGATGCCGAGGTTGAAGAGGCCTGCAGGAAATGCCATGCGCACAGCTTTATCATGCGTATGCCAAAGGGTTATGACACCGAGATCACGGAGGACGGCGGCAATCTTTCAAACGGCCAGAAGCAGCTTCTGTGCATAGCAAGGGTAATGCTTATGAATCCTCCGATCTTAATCCTTGACGAGGCGACAAGTTCCATCGATACCCGTACCGAATTAAAGGTTCAGGATGCTTTCGCAAAACTCATGAAGGGTAAGACGAGTTTCATCGTTGCACACAGACTCTCGACGATCAAAAATGCCGACACCATCCTGGTCATGAAGGACGGAAACATCATCGAGCAGGGCGACCACGACGAGCTCATGAAGAAGGGCGGCTTCTATAAGGAACTTTACATGAGTCAGTGGGTTGACGAAGAGGTAAGGCAAAGTATATGATCCTTTTTTGCGGAAAAAAGAGAAAAACGAACGGTTAATTCCCGTAAAGATGAATAAAAACGCAGGGTGCACTCATATAAAATAGTATTGTAAAGGAACTGATATGGTTATTATCGAAGAAAACGTCGAATTTAAAACGGATTTCGACAAGCAGAAAACCGCAGAAGAGGTTATCGGACATATCCTTGAAAAAGAGGGCTGTCCCTTTGAATGCGAAGTGGATATTCTCATAACCGATTCCGAAGAGGTCAGGGAGTACAACAAAGAGTACAGGGAGATCGATAAAACGACAGATGTTCTTTCATTCCCGAATATCGAATGGGAAGCTCCTTCAGATTTCGAGAACGTGAACGAAGAAGATCTTGAGATGTCGGTCAATCCGGAAACGGAACTTACCATACTCGGAGAGATATGTCTTAACAAAGACAGGATCATTTCCCAGGCCGAAGAATACGGACATTCCGTAAAGAGAGAATATGCTTTTCTCATAGCACACAGCATGCTTCATCTTTTGGGTTACGACCATATGGAAGAAGACGAAGCAAAGGTTATGGAAGAGAAGCAGGATACATATCTTAACGAAATCGGGATCGTGAGAGAAAACACAGGCAAATAGCAAGATTTTGACGGTGTTTTTGACAAGAAAATCCTGTTTAAATAGCAACGTAAATATGTTACAATTTAGTGGATGTGACAATTGACGACGATCGGTAATAATCATCGATTACGATCAACTGTTAAGGAGGAGAAAAAATGGCATTTAGTTCCATGGGACATTCTCGCGGCGGAAGACCCAATATGGGCGGCGGCGGTTTCAGAGGCGGAGCCGGTGGTGGCGCTTTCAGAGGCGGCAGCAGCGGATTCAGAGGTACAAGCGGCGGACCCAAGATCGCAAGACCCGTACAAAATATCATGTCTTCACCGGCAGCATTCGGTGCTCCTGTAGCTCCCCCCGTTAATATGAATTTCAGTCCGAGAAGACACGGCGGCGGCGGACTTGTCAGCTCCCTTTTGGGAAGCGCTGTAAGTGCCGGAGTCGGTGTAGCCAGTGCGGCCATAGTAAATAAAATGCATGAAAACAGCCAGATCAAACTTGCTGAAAAACAGGCAGAACAGCAGGCCGAATACGCAAGACAGCAGGCTGAACAGCAGGCAGCGATCGCAAGACAGCAGGCCGAATATCAGGTTGAGATCGAAAAGATCAAAGCACAGCAGGAAGAGATCAAGAGAGATGCTCAACAGGATAAGAGATATTACGCCAACTGCCCTTACTGCTTAGGCGTAAACAACGGCGCAAAATTCTGTCAGTACTGCGGAAGTTCTCTTGCATACTATGACGAAGACGAAGAAGAAAATCAGGATAAAAAGCCCGAAGGCGGTAACGCTGCGGCTCAGGAATAAACGATTATTTGCGTAAGGTAACCGATATTTTTTGGTTACCTTATTGCAGTTTTTAAATGGATAAAAAAGAGGGGTAAAATCTATGCAGTATGTATTGTACAACGAGTTATCAAACAACGGAAAAGGCAAGGAATGTCTCGATAAGGTCAAAGACAAGATCACCGGAGAATTCGAACCGGTCAATGTTGTCGGACTTGATCCCAAAGAGTTCGTATCAAAGCTTACTTCCGATGACCTGGTAATCCTTTGCGGCGGTGACGGAACACTCAACAAGTTCGCAAACAACACCGCAGACTTGACGATTCCCTGCGATATCCTTTTATTCCCTTCGGGAACCGGTAATGACTTTTACAGAGACATCAAGGAGAACTACGATGATTCCGAGATGCCTTCGATCAAGAAGTTCATTACAAATCTTCCCACTGTTACGATAAACGGAAACACCTACAGATTCTTAAACGGAATCGGATTCGGTGTAGACGGCGTATGCTGCGAGATGGCAGACGACATGAAGGCAGCAGGTGCCGAAAAGATCGACTATACGGGACTTTCGATCAAGATCGTCCTTTTCAAATTCAAATGCCCTCACTCATGGATCACAGTTGACGGCGAGACGATCGAGTACAAAAAGACCTGGATCGCTTCCGCGATGAACGGAAGATATTACGGCGGCGGAATGAAGGCCGCACCCGAACAGGACAGACTCGGCGATTCGCTCACCTGCATGGTATTCAAAGACAAGGGCAGGATCGGAACCCTTATGGGATTCCCCGCAATATTCAAGGGCGAGCACGTTAACAACAAAAAGCTCGTTGCCATCAGAACGGGCAAAGAGATCACGGTCAAATTCGACAGACCCACATCTTTGCAGATCGACGGCGAGACCGTCAGAGGCGTAACGGAATATACCGCCCGCAAATAGTTTCAGGAGATTTTTTGAGCAATGAAGATTATCATAGTAGGCTGCGGAAAGATCGGACTTTCGATCATCAAACAGCTTGTTATCGAAAAACACGACATTACCGTAATTGACAAAAGCCAGGAAGTCATCACCGATGTTACCAACAATTACGACGTAATGGGGATCATAGGAAACGGTGCCAGTTATTCGGTTCAGAAGGAAGCGGATGTTGATAAGACAGACCTTCTTATCGCGGTTACGGGTTCCGACGAGATCAACCTTCTCTGCTGTCTTTTCGCCAAGAAAGCAGGTAACTGCAACACGATCGCCAGAGTGAGAGACCCCTTGTACAGCAAGGAAATTCAGTACATAAAAGAAGAACTCGGACTTTCCATGATCATCAATCCCGAGTATGCTGCGGCAGTCGAGATCTCAAGACTTTTAAGATTCCCTTCGGCCGACAAGATCGATACATTCGCAAAAGGCAGGGTTGAACTTTTAAACCTCGTTATCACCGAGGATTCACCCTTTGTTGATAAAACGCTTATCGATGTTTCAAAGAGAGTGCTTTCGGATATCCTCATCTGTACCGTAGAGCGAGGCGAAGACATCTTTATCCCCAAGGGTGCTTTTATCCTAAGAGCCGGGGACAAGATCACCATCGTTGCATCTGCGGTCAATTCGAGAGAATTCTTCATGAAGATCGGATACGATACCCATCAGGTTAAGGACACGATGATCATCGGCGGCGGAAGAATGACATATTATCTTGCCGAGATCCTTTTGAAAATGGGCATCAGAGTTAAGATCGTCGAGCAGGACCGTGACAAGTGCGAGACTTTGAGCGAAACACTTCCGAGAGCCACGATCATAAACGGCGATGCGACCAACCAGGAGATCCTTATCGAAGAAGGAATCAACGGATGCGATTCGTTCGTATCCCTTACGGGTATAGATGAAACAAATATTTTCCTTTCGCTTTTTGCAAAGACAAAAACGGAAGGCAAGGTCGTTACCAAGATCGACAGGATCTCGTTTGACGATATCATCAGTACTTTCAGTCTCGGAAGCCTTATCTATCCCGACAAGATCGCAGCGGATTACATCGTATCTTACGTAAGAGCGATGCAGAATTCCATCGGCAGCAATGTAGAAACACTTATCAAACTCAACGGCGGAAGGGTCGAAGCCCTGGAATTCAAGATCCACAAGGGTTCACCGATCATCGGGGTTCCGCTTATGCAATTAAGCCTGAAGAGAGATATTCTTATCGGATGTATCAACCACAGGGGAACGATCATCATCCCCAAAGGTCAGAACGTCATCGAAGAGGGCGATACGGTTATCGTTGTTACCACAAAGAGCGGTTTGAGCGATATCAAAGATATTCTCGAGTAAAGAAAAGAGACGGTTATGAATATAGCAGTTATTCTATTTACGCTCGGGAGAGTCATCGCTATCGAATCCGCGTTCATGATTCTTCCGGGAATAGTGTCATTGGTTTATCAGGAAGGCAACTGGTGGATATACTTTGCAGTTGCGCTTGTCGGAATGCTGGCAGGACTTCTTTTATCGGTAAAAAAGCCGAAAAACATGCAGTTTTTTGCTAAAGAAGGTTTCGCGAGCGTCGGACTTGCCTGGTTTTTAATAAGTCTTATAGGTGCGCTTCCCCCGTTTTTATCGAGGGAGATCCCCAACTATATAGATGCGGTATTTGAGATGAGCTCGGGCTTTACCACGACCGGAGCCACCATCCTTACCGATGTCGAGGCGATGAGTCACGCCACACTTTTCTGGAGAAGCTTTTCACATTGGATCGGAGGAATGGGAATCTTTGTATTCCTTCTTGCGGTCATGCCCATGGTCGGCGGTGTAAACATGCACCTTCTCCGTGCGGAAAGCCCGGGACCCATCGTAGGAAAACTCGTTCCCAAGATGAAGGATTCTTCGCAGATCCTTTACATCATTTACATAGTACTTACGATCGCCCAGTTTGTTTCTCTCTGGATCATGGGAATGACTCCTTTTGAAGCGATCTGTACGGCGTGCGCGACAGCCGGTACCGGCGGTTTCGGAATTTACAATTCGAGCATCGCGGATTTCAGTACGCTCATCAAATGGAATGTAACGATATTTATGATCCTTTACGGAATCAACTTCAACGTTTATTTCCTTATCCTTGCAAGAAAATTCAAGAGCATATTTAAGATCGAGGAAGTAAGAACATATCTTATCGCGATAGTTGTGGCGGTTCTTATCATCACACTCAATGTTCTTAAGATGTACGACTCCTTCGGACATGCGCTTACCGATGCGGCTTTCCAGGTAGCATCGATCATAACCACAACAGGTTTTGCGACGACAGACTTTAATCTCTGGCCGTCCCTGTCGAAGACAGTGCTCATCCTGCTTATGATCTCGGGTGCCTGTGCGGGCAGTACCGGCGGCGGACTTAAATTCTCGAGGATCCTTATCGTTATAAAAGCCGTAAGGCAGGAGATCAACTCTTTCATCCATCCCAGAAGCGTAAGAGCGGTCGGAATGGACGATCACACCGTTGACAAAGCGGTTGTAAAGAGTGTCTGCGTTTACTTTATCCTTTTTGCTCTTATCTATTTCGGATCGGTTTTTATCGTATCCATAGATAAATATGATATGGTGACTAACTTCACCGCCGTTCTTGCGACGATGAATAATATCGGTCCCGGACTTGAAGTTGTAGGACCGACCGGTAACTTTGCCGGATTTAATTATCTTTCAAAAATAATATTTATTTTTGACATGCTCGCGGGAAGACTTGAACTTTATCCGATCCTGCTTTTATTTATCCCGCCCATGTGGAAAAAACACTAAAAAAATTTGTGTGATCGGGCAGTGGTTTTATGGGAAAAATATCCGAGTTGATCAATAAGGATACAAAACAAAAAAACGAAAGTAAAAGAATGACGGTCATCATAAGACAGTTGCTTCTTATATCCGTGGCACTTTCGCTTTTCCATCTTTTTTTGGATATTTCAATATTAAAAAGTCTTCAGGGATCCCTTGTCTGGGTGGCTATGCTTATAGTCGACGGCATTACGCTCTATGCTTCTTACCATACATCCAAACGTTTTATCCTGGCTGTTTTTGTAATGCAGAAAACCGCCTGGATCGTTACTGCGACTCTTATGTTCGGATGGGACAGCGGATTCCAGTTTTTCCTGATCCTTTTGATGATAATGTATTCGTTCGGCGAAGCGGGATATAACAGAAAGAAGCTCTTCTTTGACTTTGTATGTTTTACCCTCTTTGTGGTATTCCTTGAATTTTTCAAAGGCGATCCCGGAAGGATAAACATCGAGAATGCGGACAGGACCATTCAGGTAATAAATGCTCTGGCGTTCGTTTCCATGGTTGCGATCGTATCGTTTTCTTTCAGCAAGGAAAGCCAGCAGATGGAAGATAAGCTTATCACCTACAACAATCAGCTTAAGGAACAGGCTTCCGTCGATGCGCTTACCGGACTTTACAACCGTCGAAGCACGATGGAGTTTATCAACGGACTTATCGCTCAAAACAGGGTATTCAGCATCTGCATCGGCGATATCGACTTTTTCAAAAAAGTCAACGATACATACGGACATGATTTCGGTGACACCGTGCTCGTTGCGATCTCCGAGGTCATGAGAAATCAGGTACTCGCATACGGACTCGTATCAAGATGGGGCGGCGAGGAATTCCTGATCGTCTTCGTTGATCTTAACGGCGATGACGCATATGTCAAACTCTCACACTTAAGGGAAACGGTTAAAGACATCAGACTCTCCCACATAAACGACGAAGTCAAGGTAACGATGACTTACGGATTAACAGAGTATGATACTTCAAAATCATTTGAAGAAAACATAAAAGAAGCCGACGAAAAGCTTTATATGGGCAAACAGGACGGCCGAGACAAAATAGTATATTAAAAAACGGAGGTTATTATGGGCGCAAAAGAAGTTATTGAGGCAGGAAAAGCATATCTCGGAATCGAATTCGGTTCGACAAGGATCAAGGCCGTAGCATGTGATGAAGCCGGCGAAGTTCTCGCAATCGGCGGATTCGGATGGGAAAACAGTTTAAAAGACGGTATCTGGACCTATTCCGAAGAAGAAATCTTCGCAGGACTTAAAGCTTGTTATTCGGATCTTTCCAAAGATATTAAAGATAAATACGGTATTCAGGTTACATCATTCGCAGGCATCGGTATTTCCGCGATGATGCACGGATATCTCGCTTTTGATTCATCCGACAAACTCCTCGTTCCTTTCAGAACATGGAGAAATACGATCACGGGTGAAGCAGCAGAGATCCTTACAAAAGAATTTAACTACAACATTCCTCAGAGATGGAGCATCTCCCATCTTTACCAGGCTATGTTAAATAAAGAAGAACATGTAAAAGACATTGATTTCTTCACAACTCTGGCAGGTTTTGTTCACTGGAAACTGACAGGAAAGAAAGTACTCGGTGTGGGCGATGCTTCAGGTATGTTCCCCATCGATATGAGTACGGGCAATTATGATGAAAAGATGATCGCCAAATTTGATGTTCTCGCTAAGGAAACAGCACTTGCAAAAGGACTTAAGGATTTACTTCCCGAAGTTTTAACAGCCGGTGAAAACGCAGGAACTCTTACTGCGGAAGGTGCGGCACTTCTTGATGAGAGCGGCAGCTTAAAGGCAGGCATTCCTCTCTGTCCTCCCGAAGGTGATGCGGGAACAGGTATGGTCGCTACCAACTCAGTAAAGGTAAGAACCGGTAATATTTCCGCAGGTACATCCGTATTTGCAATGGTAGTCCTTGAAAAAGACTTATCCAAGGTTTATCCCGAGATCGACCTTGTTACAACACCCGACGGTGCACTTGTCGGAATGGTTCACTGCAACAACTGTACGTCCGAGATCAACAACTGGGTTAAGGTATTTAAGGAATTCCAGGAGTTAATGGGTGCTCCCGTTGACATGAACGAACTCTTTACAAAGCTTTATTCCGTATCGCTTGACGGCGATGCAGACTGCGGCGGAGTACTTTTATATAACTACCTTTCCGGAGAACCCGTAACGGGATTCGAAAAGGGCGCACTCGTTCTTGCAAGAACTGCAGAAGATAACTTCTCCCTTGCAAACCTTATGAGATCAAACCTTTATTCCGCAATGGCAACTCTTAAAGTAGGTCTCGACCTTATGCTTAAGGAAGAGGGCGTTAAGGTAGACGAAATGTACGGCCACGGCGGATACTTCAAGACCAAGGGAGTCGGAACAAAGATCGTTGCGGCAGCCATCAACGCACCCGTATCCGTAATGGAAACCGCTTCCGAAGGCGGTGCATGGGGTATCGCACTTCTTGCCGCTTACATGGATAATAAGAACGGCAAGAGCTTAAGCGAATACTTATCGGATGTTATCTTCAAGAACGCAAAATGCGAAAAATGTATGCCCGACGCCAAGGATGTTGAAGGCTTTGACGCATATATCGAAAAATACAAAGCAGGCCTTGCGATCGAAAAGGCAGCAGTAGATGTACTGTAAATAAAGCCATCTCCTTGATGGTGAGCGCGGTCCGGTGGACCGCTGTTTGCGAACCGACCGAGCCGGGAGGCGAGACAAGGAGGCACGAAGTGACGGATGAGGTGGAAAAGAAAGGAAAAAACAATGCTCGAAGAATTAAAACAGAAAGTTTATGAAGCGAATATGCTTCTTCCCAAGCACGGACTTGTTACTTTTACATGGGGTAACGTAAGTGCCATCGACAGAGAGAAAGGACTTTTTGTGATCAAGCCTTCAGGTGTCGATTATGATGTTATGAAGCCCGAAGATATGGTCGTTGTAGACCTTGAGGGAAATGTTGTTGAAGGAAAACTCAATCCTTCATCCGATACCCCCACACATCTTGAACTCTACAAGGGATTTCCCGAGATCGGCGGAGTTGTACATACACATTCGACATACGCAACAAGCTTCGCTCAGTCCGGAAGAGATATCCCCTGCTACGGAACAACACATGCGGACTATTTCTACGGAAGCATTCCCTGCGTGAGAAATCTTACCAAGGCAGAGATCGACGAAGCATATGAACTTAATACAGGCAAACTTATCGTTGATGAATTCAAGAGAATGAACATCGATCCGGAAGCAGTTCCCGCGGTTCTTTGTAAAAACCACGGACCTTTTGCCTGGGGCAAGGATGCGAACAATGCCGTTCACAACGCAGTAGTACTTGAAGAAGTTGCCAAGATGGCACTCTTTACCGAGCAGATCAACCACGAGGTTATCTCTGCTCCCCAGGAACTTCAGGATAAACATTATTTCAGAAAACACGGTGCCAACGCATATTACGGTCAGAAGTAACGTTAATGAAGACTTTAAAAGGACTTCGAAAGATCGAAGTCCTTTTTATGAATATTATGGATAAAATGGTAAAAGATGACAAACAGATGCATGATATCGCCAAAACTTATCTCGCAAAAAGAGAATTTAATGCAGCGATCGAAGCATATAAATCCATTCTGAATAAAGATCCGCACGATTTCGTCACACTCAGGGGACTAATGCTGGCGGCTGCTCATTTAAGTGATACAGATGAACTTATAGGTAATGAAAAAAAGGGATTCTTTTCATATGATCCCAATATTGTTGACGAAGTTAACAAAGCAGCCCCGGAAAAAGACAGGGATTACTTTTTAAAGCTTGGAAAAATCTATTCTGATAAGAAAAGAATGTTTGATCTTTCAAATGAAATAAAAACTCTGGAGAAAGATTGTGAATCGATCGAAGAATCCATCAAAGAAAAAAGAGAAATGAGTTACGAATTTAATATTCCTAAAATTAGAGGTTTTTCTCCTAAGGGACGTTATTTTATATCGCTTTCAATTGTAATTGCCAGTGTTGTCAGCGGTATATTGACGGGTGTCTATGCCAAGTGTAATGATTTGGAATTACAGCCTTTGATATTTTTAATCGTTATTTGCGGAATTGTTGGCGTAATAGTAAACCTCATTACCTTCAGCAAATACAGGTATGTAATAATGCTAAATAAAATGATCAAGGCGCACTGCGTTGAACAGGATGAGATCAAAGAAAAGTTAAAAAGGCTTTACGTTGAAGCAGATAAACTTAAAGCCGGGATCAAAAATTCAAGTGCTGATTTTGTAAACAAGGATGAAGCGATAATGTATGAGATAAGAACTCAAAATTTCTCCTGTAATCCATAAATATAATGATCAGGATCGTATCTTTTACGTAAAACAAATTGCCCGGAGGATACACCATGAAGAATAAGATCATAGTGATCTTTGCAGTACTTATAAACATTTTATTCATAGCGGGTTGCGGAAAGAACGTTACCACGTACACTTATGATGTAAAAAATATCAAGCACTGCGATTCTTTGTATATTACCAAGACAAAATATTATGATGACAGGGTGGAGATCACTTTTAACACCAAGTCGCTTGACAGTTACAGTTTTAATTGGAATACATCGAGTACAGAATTCAAAAAAAGAGGCAATACACTGATCATCTATTCGGATGATCCTTCGGCGATCAATTACGTCCAGGCAACAAGCGGCTGGCTTCAAGTCTATTTCAGATACCTCGATTCCGACAGTTACGCGACGCTCTGGTCCCACTGGGCCGACGATCTCGGATGGGATGGCGAAGAGGGTGACAGGGATAAATATTATACGCCCGAAGAGAAGAGAGCACAGGCAGAAGCAGAAAAACAGCGACAGGAGGATATGAAAAAGGCCAAACAGGAAAGCGATGAGATCCTGGCGATGCTTTTGGGCAAATGGGTCAGTGATGACGGTTCTTACTTTTATATAGCAGATGAGATCGATACGGGCAGCTATTTACTGAACTATGAAGCGGGCAAGAAAGATTGGGAAGAATATACAGAAGGTCCGGACGTCAGTTTTTCGTGGGTGTCGGAAGATGAAAAAAGACTTAAAATGTTTTTCGGATCACCTTACGGATGGGGAGCATACTGGGAATTGGAAGCAGTATTGTCCGAGGATAATAAATCATTTGAGTATAATTCAAAAACCTATTATCTTGCGGATGAAGAATCCTGGGGAAATGTGGATATCGAATACGTTCATCCCGTAAATATACTTTTTGAAAATGCTGATGAGTGGATAGTATCGGGTGAGTTTACAGGTGTGGATTCCCTTGATGGAGAAGAAGCAGAAATAGATGAGACTGAGGAAACAGATACAACCGGAAGTGTGGATAAGTCCGGAGCTATCTGCAGATACGCAGTAACGGATCTGGATATGAACGGCTGTCCAGAGGTGATCGTTTCGGGACGTGATACAGACGGCAACGGTTTTCTTAATATATACGATACTACCGAAGACGGAAGCTTCGAAGAATTGAAAACAAATGATACATTGATCCAGCCGGATCTGTATGAAGCTGAGGAACTCGGTTACATCTGTCTTCCCAACAAATATCAGGATGTATACAAATATGTTGTTGAGGGAAGAAAAGATTATGATGGCGAGGGATATTATCTGCAGAATTATCAGATGTCGATCCAGATAAGTTCCGTTGTACTCGAAAAAGTCTGCTCAGAGGAATCGATCGAAGGTGAAGACGGTCAAACAGTCACTTATTACAATGACGACGGTTCCGAGCTAAGTTCTAAAAATTATTTCAGTATATTGGGCAGCACGAGGGAAGAAGCCGGCAAAACAGCCAGCCTTTTATGGTTTGACGAGGTTACGATCGAAAACATGGCAAAGTCCCTGGGCGTGTTCCTTGAATCCATGAATATTGAAGAAGAATAAAGGTAAGTAAATAAATAAAGAATAAACGAAGAGGACTGCATTTATTGCAGTCCTCTTTTAGATTAAACAAATTATTATTGAACAAAATCAAAAGATTTTGAAATTTAAGTTTCGTTTAAGTTTCGGATTATATACTCTTTTCAGAAAGAGAGGAAAGGGTATGGGATTTAACAATACTTTTAAAAGATATGAGATGAAATATCTTATCAGTCAAAACAAAAAAAGAGAAATAGAAAGCTTGATGGCAAATTATATCGAGCCCGATAAATATTTTCATTCGAATATACAGAATATTTATTATGATACACCGGATTACAGGCTTATAAGGACTTCCATGGAAAAGCCTTTATATAAAGAAAAATTGAGGTTGAGATGTTACGGTGTTGCCACGAAAGATACACCGGCATTTATAGAAATCAAGAAAAAATATGACGGTATCGTTTATAAAAGAAGAGTTGAAATGGAATACGAAAAAGCCTGCAGATATTTAAATCAGAATCTGAGAATCGCGGATGAAAAAGAGCAGATATTAAGGGAAATAGATTATTTCAAAGAGTTTTACAAAGATTTAAAAGGAGCAATGTATATATCCTATGAAAGAGATGCCTATCACGGGAAAGACAATTCGGATTTAAGAATAACGTTTGATGATAATATCCTCTACAGAACAGACAATCTGACTCTTGATACCAAACCTTACGGAACGGGGATTTTAAACCGGGGTGAGTGCCTGATGGAAATAAAAATCGCGGATGCAATGCCGCTTTGGTTAATCGGGATACTGGAGCAGCCTTATATAAAAAAGACATCATTTTCAAAATACGGAAGGGCTTATGAAAATGAGATGTACAAAAGAAACAGCTTAAAAGAAAGGAGAGCATAGATATGAGTGAAATTTTTAAAGGAGTTTTTGATTCGGGAATATCCACGATGGATATAAAAGATTTTATAATATGTATGGGAGCATCTCTTCTTATCGGTGCATTCCTGGCATGGATTTATACGATAAAGAATAAGTATTCACAAAGTTTCATTTTAACTCTTGCATTGATTCCCGTCGCAGTTTGTGTTGTTATAATGATGGTAAACGGAAATATCGGTGCGGGAATAGCGGTAGCCGGAGCTTTCGGACTCGTAAGATTCAGATCCGCGCAGGGAAGCGCCAAAGAGATATGTGCGATTTTCCTTGCAATGGGAGTGGGACTTATGACAGGAATGGGATATCTGGGTTTCGCGGTACTTTTTGCACTGGTAACAGGATTGGTATTTCTGGCTTTCAACCTCCTCGGGCTCGGGAATGACAGAAAGAAGGCCATGTGTAAAACATTAAGAATTACAATTCCCGAAAATCTGGAATTCGAATCGGTTTTTGACGAGGTACTTAAGGAATATACGTCATCTCATAAGCTTGAAAATGTTAAGACGACAAATATGGGAAGCATGTATAAGCTCACCTATAATATAGTATTCAAAAATCCGGGCAGAGTGAAAGAATTCATCGATGCATTAAGATGCAGAAACGGTAATCTGGAGATATCGGTTTCGGAATATGATGAGAAAAATGAAAATATTCTATAAATAAAAGTGTAAAAGACTCAAACCAGTTTTAAAGACATGGTGTTTTGGAGGTGCTTTATGATAAAAAAAGGAAAAATAAATAAATTCAGAATGTTTATAATATTGGGATTGATTGTTGCAGCTTTTTCGTTGGGCGCATGCAAAACAAATCCGTCGACTCTGACAGATACAAATACGGAGTCAGAAGAATTAGAGAATGAAACGGAAGGTGGCAAAGAAAACAGCGATAGCGAAAAGAGTAGCAAAGAGCAGACGAAATCCGACGTTTCGAGTCTGGATGTAAGCGATATGTTTTCCGAGAGAGATCTGGAAAATGATTATGAAGAGAGCGAATGCACCATAATCAATCTCGATAATGAAAGCATTGAAGGTTCAGAGGCAAAGGTAACGGCCGAGGGTATTACGATAACCGAAGAAGGCGAATATATTCTGACGGGAACGTATAAAAACAAAAAGATTACAGTGGAAGCCGCAGATGATGCCAAGGTAAGAATAATTCTAAAAGATGCGGTTATCGAAAATGACAACGGAGCTGCAATATATGTAAAAAGCGCCGATAAGGTGTTCGTCACACTGGCCGAGGGATCCTCGAATACAATATCGGGAGTGACGGAAATTATATCCGAAGAAGAGGAGACGGATGGAGCCGTTTATTCTAAAAGCGACCTGACAGTAAACGGCGAAGGAAGTCTTGCAGTAAAAAGTTCTGACGGAAAAGGAATCGTATCAAAGGATGATTTAAAAATCATATCTGGCAGCATAAATATTGAATCGTCGGACCATGCTCTGTCAGGAAAAGACAGCGTCAGAATTGCCGGCGGTACGATTAAGATTAAAGCCGGCGCGGACGGTATTCATTCGGGCAATGATGAGGATACTGAAAAAGGTTATGTTTATATAGCCGGAGGCAATGTCGAAATAGATGCTTCGGATGACGGAATTCATGCAGAGACCAAAACAGTTATAGCAGACGGCATTATCAATATAATTAACTCCGAAGAAGGCATTGAAGGTGCGATTGTGGAAATCGCAGGCGGAGAAGTTAACGTAAATTCAAATGATGACGGAATTAATGCTTCCGACGGTTCGAAAAATACCGAAAACACGAAGCCGGGAGGTTTCAAACCGTCAAATCAGGAAGGTTTTGATCCATCTCAATTTGGGGAAATGCCGCCTGAGGGATTTAATGAAAACAAAGAAGGAAATCACAAGCCCGGATTTGGAGAAAAATCGGAAAACAACGGAGGTTTTTTCGGACCGGAATTTGATAAGAATCTTCAGGGTAAAGGCCCTGATTTTACGGAAGGATTCAAGAACGGATCTGAAAATGATACTTCAATCGATTTGACACAGTCGGTATATATTTTAATAAGCGGCGGAAACATTAATGTAAATGCTGCAGGCGACGGATTTGATGCAAACGGATCAGTCTATGTAACAGGAGGAAATGTAAGAATATCCGGCCCTGAAAATGACGGAAACGCCTCACTTGATTATGATTCAAAGGCCGTAATTACCGGAGGTTCTTTTATAGCCTGCGGGTCTGACGGAATGGCTATGAATTTTACCGGCTCCACCCAAGGGTGCATATTGCTTAAGCTGTCCCAATCCCATGATGCGGGAGAAGAGATAATCGTTTTGGACAAAGATTCAAATGTAATACTTTCCTATACACCACAGTCAAAGTTTGAGAGTATTTTACTAATCAGTAAAGACATCAAGGAAGGCGAAACTTACACGGTAAGCATTGGCGGCGAAACACAAAACGTAACGATGGAATCCCTGATTTTAAATGTTTCGGCTGATAAAGGAGGTAAGTAATCATGATGACGGAAGCCCTTATTTTATTACTGGAAATAGAATTGCAATTGAATATTGATTATGGGAAAATTGTATTTGGATGAAACAGGTTGATGAGGGGAAAAAATGAGACTTCTTTTAGCAGAAGATGAGTATGAATTAAACAGAGCCGTTACGGCGATTTTAAAGAATTCGAATTATGCCGTCGACAGTGCATATGACGGAGAGGAAGCTCTGGATTATCTGGATTCCAACGAATATGACGGCGTGATACTGGATATAATGATGCCGAAAATTGACGGACTTGAAGTGTTAAGGACAATCAGAAAAGAGAAGAATAAAGTCCCGGTTTTAATGCTTACAGCCAAGTCGGAGATAGATGACAGAGTTGAGGGACTTGATGCGGGAGCTGACGATTATCTGACCAAACCTTTCAACATGAAGGAACTGCTTGCAAGGGTTCGCGCCATTACAAGAAGGAAAAGCGAAATTACCGACAGTATTTTAACTGTCGGTAATCTGACTTTGAACAGAAACACATTTGAAATTTCCGTCGGAAATGAAAGTATCAGGCTCGCGGGGAAAGAATTTCAGATAATCGAAATGTTTATGATCAATGAAGGATGCGTAATATCATCGGAAAGATTAATGGATAAGGTTTGGGGATTGGATTCGGAAGCGGATGTAAGTGTTGTATGGGTATATATTTCAGGTCTTAGGAAAAAACTTTCTTCCATTAATTCGGACTGTGAAATAAAAGCTGTACGCAATCAGGGTTATTCTCTTGTAACAAAAGGATAAAAACATTTATGATCAAGACTCTAAGAAGAAGATTCATATTGGTGACAATGCTCTCCACATTTGCCGTATTAAGTGTAATTATAGGTGTACTTAATACTGCTTCTTTTGTCAGCGTAAACAGTAAAAACGATGCTGTTTTGTCTTTTCTTGCGGGCAACGGCGGACAATTTCCGGAAGAGTATATGAATCCCAAAGAAGATATTCATTTCAACGAGAAATCGGAAAATCCGGAAAACACAAAACCTGAAATGTGGATTAATGATGATTTTGGAAAAAACAGGCAGTTCACGAGAGAGATGCCTTATGAAACCAGGTTTTTCAGCGTAAATCTCGATTATGACGGGAATATTGTTTCCTTTGATACAGGGAGAATTTTTGCCGTTAAGGACGAGGAAGTTAACGAATATGCCGAGAGTGCTTTTAATTCTTTTAAGAGATTAAAAAAAGTGCGCGGTACGAACAATGATTACAGGTATCTTTTAAAACAGACCGACAGCGGGTACCTGATTATATTTACCGATATATCAAGAGACATTCAAAATGCCGAAAGAATTTTGTTATACAGTGTGATAATATCGATCGCCGGACTTGCTGCCGTATATGTTTTGGTATATTTCTTTTCCAAAAAGGTGTTTAAACCTGTTGAAGAAAGCTATCAAAAACAAAAAAGATTCATTACCGATGCCAGTCATGAATTAAAAACTCCTCTTGCCATTATAGCGGCAAATGCAGATGTTATTGAGATGGAAGCGGGTGAGAGCGAGTGGAGTAAGAGCATAAAAAATCAGGTCGGAAGAATGTCATCTCTTGTTGAAAATATGGTTGAGTTAACAAGGCTCGACGAAGGTTCCAATCTTATGTTTGAGGATTTGGATTTGAGTGCCGCCGTAACAGAAACAATTGAAGCATATAATGCGCTGTCAGAGACAAAAGGATTAACAATTAATGCAAATGTTGAAAGCGGAATAAAGGTTAAGGGAGATGAGGCCAAATTAAGACAGATGGTCGGTCTTCTTTTAGACAATGCAATCAAGTATTCCGCAAAGGACGAAAGTAACTGCATAGAAGTGTCACTTCAGAAAAAATCAGGCAAAGCAATCTTAAAAATATCAAATCCCGCAGAAGGACTGAGCATCCAAAATTATGATGTTTTGTTTGACAGATTTTACAGACCGGATTCTTCAAGAAATTCAAAAGAAGGAGGTTCCGGAATAGGCCTTTCGGTAGTCAAATCCATAGCCGAAGCTCATTTATATAAAGCAGGCGCATATTCAAAAGATGCGAAAATAATTACTTTCGAAATTAAAGATATTAAATATATTTAAAAATCCTGCGCCAGAAATTCATCAACCGTCATGTAAATCTGCGGAAAGTCGGCTTTTATATCCTGCTTTCTTTGGATAAAAGCCGGATCATATTTATCATAAGCTTCGGGTGGAATGTATATAAGACTGCCGTACGCATTGTTTTCTTTTGCGGCTTCGATGATTTCCTCCTTGGAATCAGCCTTGCCGGAGCCGACAACAGTCCTTATATAGGGGCCTCCCCATCCGTCGGTGCTTCCTTTAACATTAATGTAGCTGTATTTCCCGTTCGCGGTTTTATAGACATAGGTTTCCTGCAAAAACTCACCCATGTAACATGTAAAGACCGCTATATAGCCTTTTTTAATACCTTTGCCGGAAGCAGGGTTTTTAGTATTATTGCATCCGATTAAACCCATAACGGTAATCAGGCATAAGGCACAGGTTAATAAAGTCTTCGGTAATCTTTTTTTCATTTTTATCCCCTCTTTTAAATACAAATAAATTATATATCAGAAATCTACGTTAAAAAACCGCTTTATCATCTTTTATTTCTTTCGAGGAATAAGTTAAAAAAATTATTAAGTGTTTCGTATTATAATTTATATACGATTACATATATTTTAATTATGGGTTATTCCATAAAATAAACAGGTCAAAACGCGTATTTGTTACAAAGAAAAAATTTTTTGCGAAAATAAATTACTTTGGTCTTTTGGAAACTGATAACAGAAAAACTCTGATGAGGGCAAGCGATATGAAAAAAAGATTCTTTTATCTTTCGGTGTATGATGCGAAAGAATTTGTATATGGAAAAATCGAAAAACAAAGTCTTAATATTCTAAAAGAAAACATGAAAGCCCACAATAGAATGTGCATATGCAATGCACTTTATGCTTTTTCGGGAATGCTCGGATATCTGCTTTTATTGTTCAGGGGAAGTGATATAATTGAAGAAGATAAAACAGATATGGCCGGACTGACCAAAATGACGCAGTATCGTTCCGAAACGGTAAGGAGTGTTAACTGCATATACTCATCAATGATTCAAATGTAAGACAGGCAATAAGCGAAGCCATCTGGCTTTGAAAAATATATAAAAGAAGGTGATTTATAATGAGCATGGTAACAGATGTGACCAAAAAGATTATACTTGCCGGATTGGGAACCATAGACGAACAAAATGAGGAAGTAAAAGATTTACTAAAAAGAGGCAGCGCCATCATGGGTATGGGTGCTGTGGATAATGAGGAACTTCTTTACAACGGAAACAGAGAAGAAATAATAAAGAGAAGAAAAGAGAGGGAGAGGGATTTTAACACTCTCGAACTCGGACACGGAAGAAGCATTCATTACGACTCTGTAAAAGACGAAGACGGAAAGATCGTTGAGAGAAATCTGGAATTCGAGAAAAAGCCTGATAATTCAGAAAAAGAATTCGAATTCGAAGCTGCGAAGAATGAAGACGGGGGTAAAAACGTGTCGATCCATACGTCTGAAAAAGAAGTAAAAGAATCCGAGGGAGGTGCCGAAAATGACCAGAACTGAAATGAAGCTTAAAAGCATCCCCAAGGAAATGTTTGATGAGACAAAACGTCTGGAAGAGATCCTGGGCGTTATCAGAAAACACAATCTCGTAAAGAACGGTCTTACACCGAAAACATTAAGACATATTCTCGAAGATCTCGGACCTACTTTTATAAAGATAGGTCAGATCATGAGTTCAAGAGGCGATTTTCTTCCCAAGGAATACTGCGAGGAACTCGAGCTTTTAAGAGCGGATGTCAAACCTCTCGATATAGAGATAATAAAGAAAGAAATTGAAAACGAACTCGGAAAACCGATAAATGAGCTTTTTAAGTCCATTGACGAAAAGCCTTTGGGAAGCGCTTCGATAGCGCAGGTTCACGCCGCTGTACTTCCCGACGGCAGGAAAGTCGTTATAAAAGTTCAGCGTCCGTATGTTGCCGACATGATGATGAAGGATTTTGCCCTTCTTTCAAAGGCGGCAAAGATGGCAAAGATCTCACCCGTCAATCAGACGGTGGATTTCAATATGCTCGTAGAGGAACTTAAGGAAGTTTCGATAAACGAGCTGGATTTTACGATCGAAGCCGAGACAACAATGGAATTTGCCCGCAACATGGAAGGCATCAATTACGTGGCATGCCCCGTTATAGAAGAGGCATATACCACACAGAGAGTCATGACGATGAGCTTTATCGACGGCTTTTCCATCGGTAACCTCGAAAAGCTCGATAAGGAGGGGTATGACAGAAAGGAAGTTGCGACCAAACTCGTAAACAACTTCTTAAAGCAGGTACTCGACGACGGACTCTTCCATGCGGATCCCCACCAGGGCAATCTCGAGATCTTAAACGGTAAGATCGTCTGGCTCGACTGGGGAATGGTCGGAAGATTCGGCCGCAAGGAAAAGAATATTTTAAAGACCGCCATTACCGCAGTAGTGCAAAAAGATGTCAATCTTATGAAGAATGCCGTTATCGCACTCGGCAATCCGGAAAAAGAGATAAATCATCCCGCACTCTTTAACGATATCGACGACATGATGGAAAGATACTGTTCGATGAGTCTGGAAGATCTTAATATCGGCGAACTCTTAAGCGAAGTAGTCGAGCTTGCTTCCAAACACGGGATATCGATGCCGAAAGGTTTCTCCATGCTGGTCCGTGCCCTTATCACCATTGAGGGCGTAGTCACCAAACTTAACGTGGATGTTAACATGGCAGAGCTTTTCTCCGGAAAAGTAATGCAGGATATGCTTAATGACTTTGATCTTAAGCATGAAATGATCGGCGATGCGAAAGCGGTTTACGATTCAGCAAAGAAATCACTTACGATCCCTTCGCTCTCGGCGGATATGATGAAATCCGTTATTAAGGGTCAGACAAAGCTTAATATCGAGCCTGTCGGATTCGAACCTTTGATGAAAAGAGTGGAAGTTCTGGTCGGAGATATGATCCTCTGTATCATAATGGCATCACTTATCGTAAGTTCGTCCCTGCTTTGCACAACGAATATGCAGCCACAGATCTTAGGCATTCCGGCCCTTGGTTTTCTGGGCTTTCTGACCGCTTTGATAATGGGAGTCATCCTTATCATCACGATCAACAAAAGAAGAAAATAAAAAATTTTTTAAAAAAACTATTGACATACTATTTTGGTAGGTTTATAGTATCGATTATTGAAACGAAAGGAGACATGACAAATATGAGATCATTTGCAAATAATTACATGTGTATGTGTATGTGTTGTTGTCGAATGCTTTTCTCCCGGGCCTGTATGAAAACCGGGTGTTTGGCTCATTTGTCATGCACCTGCACGGATTAGTTTGTCATTTCAGATTAGACGTTAATGAGGCTCGGGAGTGATCTCCCGGGCTTTTTCTTTTTGTAAGACAAAGCTGCAGGATGCAAAGAAAGGTACACATAAGGTAATTATTTTAAAGAAGAAAAGAGGATTAAAAGATCATGAAAAAGAATTTTGGAAAAGTTTTAACAGGATTATTAACAGCGGGACTTACGATTGCATCGTTAACAGGTTGCGCTAACGGAGCAGCAAACACAACAAACGTTGATGTTGCAAAAGATTCCGCAAAAGTATACAGAACACTTGATGAGATCAAAGAGAGCGGCAAGATCAACATCGGAGTTTTCTCCGACAAGAACCCGTTCGGATACGTAGACGAAAACGGTAAATATCAGGGATACGATGTTTACTTCGCAGAAAGGATCGGTGAAGACCTCGGGGTTGAGATCAACTACGTTTCAACAGAGGCAGCCAGCAGAGTTGAATATCTTGAGACAGGTAAGGTTGATATCGTTCTTGCAAACTTCACAGTAACAGATGAGAGAGCAGAAAAAGTTGACTTCACACTTCCTTACATGAACGTAGCACTCGGTGTTGTATCACCTGAAGATGCAGTTATCACAGATCTTTCCGAGATCGGAGCTGACGATCAGGTAATCGTAATCTCCGGTACAACAGCAGAGACATACCTTGAAAAGAATTATCCCGATATCAAGCTTCAGAAGTTTGATACATATGCAACAGCAAAGACATCTTTTGAAAACGGAACAGGCGTTGCATGGGCAAATGACAACACAGAGGTTATTGCTTACGCAATCGAAAATCCCGGATATGTTGTAGGTATCCCTTCACTCGGAAGCCAGGATACAATCGCTCCCGCAGTATCAAAGGGTAACGATTCACTTGCAAACTGGTTAAACGAAGAGACAGTAAAGCTTGGTGAAGAGAATTTCTTCCATGCAGATTATGAAGCAACACTTATCGGAACATACGGTGCAGATTACGAGAACACACTTGTAGTAGAAGGCGGAAAGGTTGCCAACTCGGATGCAGCAGAAACAGTAACAGCTGATGCTTTGGATATTCCCAACGGAAACGGCGAAACGATCAAGATCGCAGCTACACCCGTTCCTCATGCAGAGATCCTTGAAGAAGCAGGCAAGATCCTTGAAAATTACGGTTACAAACTTGAAGTTGTTGAATTTGATGATTATGTACAGCCCAACCTTGTAGTAGAATCCGGTGAATTTGATGCAAACTACTTCCAGCACGTTCCTTATCTTAACAGCTTCAACGAAGAGCAGGGTACACACCTTGTTGTAGCAGGCGAAATCCACTATGAGCCTTTCGGAATCTATCCCGGAAAGAAAGCAAGCCTTGATGAGATCGCAGACGGCGACAAGATTGCAATTCCCAATGATACAACAAACGAAGCAAGAGCACTTTTACTCCTTCAGGACAACGGAATCATCACATTAAAAGACGGTGTTGGTCTTACAGCTACAGTTAACGACGTGGTAGACAACCCCAAGAACATTGAATTTGTAGAACTTGAAGCAGCTCAGGTTGCAAGAGTCGTAAACGAAGTTGAATATGTAATCTTAAACGGTAACTACGCACTTGAAGCAGGTTACTCGGTAGGAAAAGATTCAATTGCATACGAAGCAAGCGATTCAGAAGCAGCAAAGACTTACGTTAATATCGTTACCGTTTACGAAGGAAACGAAAACAGCGAAAAGATTCAGGCACTCGTAAAAGTATTAAGATCCGATGATATCAAGAAATTCATTGAAGACACATATGACGGTGCAGTTATCTTCTACGAAAAATAAAACTATAAAGCCTAAGGCTGATCGGCGGACGGAGGGTTCAAAGCCTCCGTCCGAATTTCGCGTTTATTCATGGGGTATAAATGCAGTTTAAATAAAGAATACAAACTGAGGTTAAGAAACAATGAGCGAGATAGAGATAAAGAATCTGACTAAGATATTTGAGATAAAAGGACATACCGTAAAGGCGCTGGACGATATCACGCTTTCCATAGAAAAAGGTGATATCTTCGGTATCATCGGAATGTCGGGAGCCGGAAAAAGTACGCTTGTCAGGTCGGTAAACTTTCTTGAAAAACCGACATTCGGAAGCGTTTACATAGACGATACGGATCTTTCGACATTAAGCGAAAGGGAACTCAGGAAGAAACGCCGCGAGATCGGAATGATCTTCCAGAATTTCAATCTCCTTGAACAAAAAAACGTCCTGGACAATATCTGTTTTCCTTTAGAGATCGCAGGCACAAAGAAAAAAGATGCGAGAGTCAGAGCCAAAGAACTTTTAAAAACAGTCAATCTTGAGGATAAGGAAAAGGCATATCCTTCGCAGTTATCCGGCGGACAGAAACAAAGAGTTGCGATAGCAAGAGCATTGGCGACAAATCCAAGCATTCTTCTTTGCGACGAAGCGACTTCGGCACTCGATCCGCAGACGACAGATTCGATCCTAAAGCTTTTAAAAGAGATAAACGAAACGCTCGGGATCACGATAGTTATCATCACTCATCAGATGTCCGTGGTCACGCAGGTTTGTAAGCATGTTGCGATAATCGACAACGGACAGCTCGCCGAGACAGGCGCCGTTGATGAGATCTTCGAATCACCTTCATCGGATGCCGCCAAGGAACTCATCTCAGGAAAAGAGATAAGTTTCACACCGCTTAAGAGCCTTGATACCAAGAGAAAGATAAGGATCGTATTTAAGGAGAATTCGGCATACGAGCCGGTGATCTCAAATATGATCTTAAAGTTCAAGACACCGGTCAATATCCTTAAGGCCGACACAAGGAATGTCGGCGGCACGGCTAGGGGCGAGATGATCCTTGCACTTCCCGAGGATAAAGAAGTATCGGAAGAGATAATCAATTATTTAAAAGAAAACGGTCTTGCGGTAGCTGATTACGAAGGCGAGGCTTAGAAAATACGGGGTAGAAAAAAATGTTTGACAGTAAAGTTATAGGAATGATCATAGAAGGAATAAGGGACACCTTATACATGACCCTGGGGTCCACTTTTATCGGATATGCGCTCGGACTTCCGCTCGGGATCCTTCTTTATGTGACAAGTGACAAGGGCTTAAGACCCAATAAAGTGATATATGGCATAGGAGATTTTATATGTAATATCATAAGAAGTATTCCTTTTTTGATACTGCTTATCCTCCTTATTCCGTTTACGAGACTTATCGTAGGAAAAAGTTACGGTTCAACAGCAACGATAGTGCCTCTCGTTATCTGTGCGGCACCCTATATCGCAAGAGTCGTTGAATCATCGCTTAAAGAAGTCGATTCGGGAGTGATCGAAGCCGCAAAAGCAATGGGTGCAAGCAATATACAGATCATATTCAAGGTGCTTTTAGTCGAAGCAAAGACTTCTCTTTTTACGGGATTTACCATAACGACCGGTCTTTTGCTCGGATATTCCGCAATGTCGGGAACCGTCGGAGGCGGCGGACTTGGCGATATCGCGGTAAGATACGGATATTACAGATGGCAGACGGATATTATGATCGTTACTGTCGCACTGCTTATCATCATTTTCCAGATCATTCAGAATCTCGGAACATTCGTGGCAGGAAGGATCGACCACAGAAAACGATAGGAAATTAAGATGAATTTTGAAGTAATAAGAGATTATCTGCCTTTATATATAAAGGCATTTATGCTGACAATAAAAATAGGCTGGATCGGAATCGCCCTATCCCTTGGGATCGGGGTGTTTTCGGCGTTTATACTGCATTTTAAGATTCCGATCGCATCTCAGATAGTAAAGGTTTATGTCGAACTTTTCAGAAACACGCCTCTTCTTGTACAGCTTTTCTTCGTATATTTCGGACTTCCGAAGATAGGGATCTCCATATCCGCGGAAGCCTGCGGGGCTATAGGACTCGGACTTCTCGGCGGAAGCTATATGACGGAGAGTTTCAGAAGCGGACTCGATGCGGTAAAGGTCTCGCAGACCGAGAGTGCGCTGGCGCTCGGAATGAGCAAGGGACAGCTTTTTACATCAGTCATCCTGCCGCAGGCCATCACTTTAAGTGTCCCGGCTGTGGTCGCAAACCTTATATTCCTTCTTAAGGAAACAAGTGTTTTTTCTGCGATAAGCCTTATGGACCTTATGTTTACGGCAAAAGACCTTATAGGACTTTATTACAATACGACCGAATGTCTTGTGATGCTCGTTGTTTTTTACATATTTATGCTGCTTCCCGTTTCGATATTAGGAAGCGTGATCGAGAAAAAGACAAGATTTAAAATGTTTGGAGATTAAAATGGGATTTGAAGTTTTATTAAAAGGAAATAATATGCTGAGGCTCCTCGGCGGCCTCGGAGTGGCGATGTACATAAGCCTTATCTCAGTCGCAATCAGCATATTTTTAGGAATAATTCTCGGGGCGCTGATGACCTTAAAGAATCCCGTTATCAACGCGTTTTCGAGAGTCTACCTTGAGATAGTAAGGATAATGCCTCAGATGGTTCTTTTGTTTATCGTATATTTCGGTGCCACAAAAGTGCTCGGAATAAACTTATCGGCAGAGATCTCTTCGATCATCGTCTTTTCCTTCTGGGGAACGGCGGAGATGTCGGATCTTGTAAGAGGAGCGCTTTCGGGAATAGATACAATACAGTACGAAAGCAGTGCGGCCCTCGGCATGACGACTTCGCAGACATATTTTCATGTCATAATACCTCAGATAATAAGGCGCCTTATCCCGCTTTCCATAAACCTTATCACAAGAATGATCAAGACCACGAGCCTTGTGATGATGATCGGTATCGTCGAGGTTTTGAAAGTGGGACAGCAGATAATAGAGGCCAACAGAAAAAGTTCGCCCAATGCGGCTTTCGGAGTATTCGCCACGATCTTTCTTTTATATTTCTTAGCGTGCTACCCGATAAGCTGCCTGTCCAAATACCTTGAAAAGAAGTGGGAGAATTAAGATGGAAGAGATATTAAGAGTAAACAATTTAAGTAAAAGATTTGAAGATATCGAAGTATTGAACAACCTCTCGCTTTCGGTAAAAAAGGGCGAAGTTGTGGTCATCGTCGGCCCTTCGGGCTGTGGAAAAAGTACATTTCTTCGATGCCTAAACGGCCTTGAGGACATCAACGAGGGCGAAGTTTTCCTTGGAGACGAGAAGGTCAATCCCAACAAAAAGAATTTAAGCAAGACAAGGGAAAAGATCGGAATGGTATTCCAAAGCTACGACCTCTTCCCTCATAAAACGATCCTTCAGAACATAACGCTTGCACCGATAAAGGTTAAAAAGCGTAAAAAATCGGAAGTAGAGGAAGAGGCATTAAAGCTTTTGGACAGAGTAGGCCTCTTATCCAAAAAAGATAATTATCCGAGACAGTTATCCGGCGGACAGAAGCAGAGAGTCGCTATCGTTCGTGCACTTATCATGCACCCCGAGGTTCTTTTGCTCGATGAGATAACCGCGGCACTCGATCCCGAGATGGTAAGGGAAGTATTGGATGTAGTGCTGTCCCTCGCCAAGGAAGGAAGAACTATGCTCATCGTTACACATGAGATGGCATTTGCCAAAGCCGTGGCCGACAGAGTGATCTTCCTTGAGAACGGAAAGATCGTTGAGGAAGGAAGCCCCAAAGAATTCTTCGAAGATCCCAAGACGGACAGACTCAAAAAATTCCTTGAGACATTCAGTTACGAAAAATAAAAAAGACGACCTTTAAAGGTCGTCTTTTCTTGTACAAACCGAAGAGGAGATTAATGTTGTAATTTGACGGTTGTACTAATCTATGGAAACATTTCCAATATGATCAGAAATGATATGATCTCTAAAAGGAAGTAAAACATGGTTCTCATCCTTCCTTACTGTATTCGAGTATGTCTCCCGGCTGGCATTCGAGTGCTTCGCAGATCGCCTCGAGAGTGGAGAAGCGGATCGCACTTATCTTGCCGGTCTTCATCTTGGATAAGTTTACGTTTGATACGCCGACTTTTTCGGCGAGTTCATTTAATGACATTTTCCTGTCGGCCATTACACGGTCGAGTCTTAAGATTATCTTTCCCATAATATACCTCCCGTTATAATGTTTCATCCGACTGAAGCTGCAGCTGTTTTCCGTAGTTCATGATCGTGATGATGGCCCACGTTGCAACACCCGAGAGGAGTGCGAATCCCCAGCCTACAGTGAATCCGATGAATACCGTAACAAGTATAAGAGAGAAAAGAAGTCTCTTGATAACCTTGTCGCTAAAAGGCGATTCTTCTTTGACAATGATCGAAAAAACGTTGTAAAAAAGCCAGAGTATAACATCCATGCAAAGAAGAGAACCGGCTATAATAAAACAGTAGATCGAGAAGACAAAGCTTAAGGAGCCTTCATCGAATCTGGCCTGGATCGCAGGGACCGAAGAATTCCAGTTTTCGGTATTGGGAACATCGATATTTACAACGCTTACTCCGGGGGCTACTTCCTGATGAAGTTTTCCTTCAGCTTCGGCCTGTTTAAGTATGGGGTCGATCTTTGGACCTGCGGCCAGCAGATAGATTCCGAAGCCTATTGCAAGAACGGTTCCTACGATCGTTATGATCATAAGTATAAGAGAAACTGTTTTTACACCCTTACAGCTTTTCTTAACCTGAATTAATTTTTCGTTTTCTGTGCTCATGATTATTCTCCTTTGGGCATAAGCCCGAATCATTATTTTTTACAAAAATGTTTTTTATTTATCACGTGATCTTTGTATCGTAAAACTGCTTCTGAATTTCCGGATATTCATCGGCGGTTTTCCTGTTTACGAGACAAGAATAACACCCGAATTTATCTTTGTCAACAAAAATTTAATGATAAACGATAAATAATTAACGACAAAATAAAATCAAAATGCTGAAACGCCCTTAAACAGGGCATTTTCGAAGATCAAAAAACTTTTTGAAATTTATAGTTGACAACTTTATTTGTCATCGCTATACTGTTTTTGACAAGGAAAGTTGTCAAAACGACAATATTTATTGTCAGACCTTTTTGAGAAAAAAATAAATTCAAAGAAATTCAAAGTTTTACTTAAGGAGATTATCAAATGGAAAACAGCAGTTTAATGAAGAAGAGTTATTCAAGATATGCTCTTGCGGCAGCACTCTTTCTTATAGTGGCAGCAGCATTTCAGTTTTTTAACGGACTTGTTCTTGCCAAGATCCTTCCCGAGAGCTTTGCAAACTCAAGTTCATTTTCTTTCCTGAATATTCTTATTCCCGAATATTTATTAGGTTTCCCCGTTCTTGTACTTATCACTTTAAAGATGGATAAGAAGACACCTGAGAAAAACAAATTCGGATTCGGAAAGTTCGTTCTCGGATTCTTTATGTGCTGGGGAGTTCTCATCATCGGAATGCTCATCGGAACAGGTATAACATGGGCCACAACAAAGCCCTTCGGCGTAAATATGGCAGATACAAATGCTTTGGGAAATCTGATGGCAAATTCAAAACCCTTCTTAAGAATACTCACTGTAGGTATTTGTGCACCTGTCTTTGAAGAGCTTATCTTCCGTAAATTTTTAATCGACAGAGTAGTTAAGTACGGTGAATGGGTTGCGATCATCACATCAGCTCTTATGTTCGGTCTTTTCCACGGAAACTTTTCACAGTTTTTCTATGCAACGTTACTCGGCGGAATCTTCGCATATGTATATATCCGTACAGGAAAGGTCTGGATCACGATCATTTACCATATGATCATCAACTTATCGACCAGCGTTATCACGGTTTCACTTCTCGGACTTGTTGACATGGATGCCGTAAACAGATATGCGGAATTAAGCCAGCAGGTTCTGGCTAACCCCAACGATGCGGCATTGACTCAGCAGATGACAGAGGCCATGATGGCAGCAAGCGGATTGTTCCTCTTTTACGGATGGCTTATGTTCGAAGGCCTTCTCGGATTGATCGGTATTGTCATCTGGATCATTATTCTTGCCAAAAAGAAGATCAAAGTTCAGACTACGGAGAACCAGGTAGAAAAAGGAATGAAATTTGCATGGGGTAACGTCGGAATGATAATATTTATCGTAGCTACTGTTTCACTTTTCGTATTTAATTATCTTTCCACGATCTTACCGGCTATACAAAAATGAGCCGTTGATTAAAAGGAGGACTTATGTCTCTGGATAATCATTTGAAAGAATATCGGGCCCGGATAGGTGTCAATCAGCAGGAACTCGGTGCGATGGTACACGTATCCAGGCAGACGATTAGTTTGATAGAGAGAGGAGATTACTCCCCGTCAGTTACCTTGGCTTTAAAATTGGCCGGGGTTTTTGACGTTAAAGTTGAAGATATTTTTGAGTATACAGACGACGGAAAGGATGACGCAAATGAATGAAGAAAAGAAACTTGAAGAGATAAAAAAAGAAGACTCGAAGAAAAAACCGATCTTCTTTATAGTACTGGTCATCCTGGGTGTCCTTGGTGGTCTGATCGGCTATTTTATGGCTTCACAGCAGGAGAAGCTGGATTATATCCTGAACCTTTTTAAGGAAAACAATCAGATCGTAAGTATCTTTTTCACAGCTTTACTGATCGTGACCGGTATTGTTTTTTCGCTCAGTTTTATAATCCGGTTCAGAAGGCTCAAGAAGCTCTGGGCGAAGGAAGAAGAACGTGACGATAACTGGGATTACATAGAAGATAAAATGTCTTCTCTGGCAACCTTTATCGGATCGGCGATTATCATATCATTCTTTTTATACGGTGCTTCCGTATATAATATCCGCGGTAATTTAAGATGGATCGGTGAAGGGGCAGATATTCTGGATATCATTTACGGTTATGCTTTTGCCTGCACGATCATAGCCATGTTTATTTTCAATTTTGTGTATTTTTATCTGCAAAAGAAGATCGTGGATTTTGAAAAGATAATGAATCCCGAGAAAAAGGGAAGTCTGTACGATTTCGGTTTCAACAAAAAATGGTTTGAATGTTATGACGAAGCAGAAAGAAATCAGGTAGGGATAGCAAGCTATAAAGCATTTATCATAGTAAGCAAAACCTGTCTTGGAATGATAGGCGTTCTTATATTCCTGGGAATGGTTGTGGAAATAACCATTTTACCGCTTTTATGTGTATGCGCCTTATGGCTTGTTCAGCTGATCGCATTCGGAATAGAAAGCAGAAAAGCAGCAAAAAGAGGGTTTTAACCGATAAGAGATTTGATATTGCTTATGTTATCAAACTCTGCAAAGATCATTGATCTGAAAGAATCATCGGAAGGTGCCTGATCAGGGATAAAGATGACTTTAAGGCCTGCGTCATATGCACTTTTAACACCGTTCGGAGCGTCTTCGACAGCGAAGCATTCGGACGGTTTTTTATTTAATTTTTCACATGCGAATTTATAGATGTCGGGTGCGGGTTTTCCGTGCTCGACCATGGTCGCACAGATGATATCTGTGAAAAATGGGGAGATCCCGGTCATATCAAGATACTTCTTTGTGCGTTCGAGATCGGTAGCCGTTGCGATCGCGACGGTTATATTTTTTTCTTTAAGGAAAGTGAGGATTTCCTTTACTCCCGGACGAAGGCCGATGCCGTATTTTTCGATATGTCCTTCGACGTATTCTTTTCTTCTCTGACGTACAAGATTGTAATCGAAATCTTCGCCGTACCAGTCTTTAAACTGTCTCGGGGCAAAAGGACGACCGAGAGAGCGAAGCATTAACGCTCTCTCGTCTGATAAGTCGTACCCGTAGTCCTTAAGGGCCATAGGCCAGTATTTTCTGTAGAGTTTTTCAGTATCGATAAGTGTTCCGTCAAGGTCGAAAATGAATGCGGATCTGTCTTTGTCAAACATGTTTTTATTTGATGATCACTTTGAACCATCCGTCCTTTATCTTTATTTTGGATCTGAATCCCTGGTTATTAAGGATATTCTTTACTATCGAAAGTCCCAAGCCCGTTCCGTTTTTCTCGCTCCTGCTTTGATCGCCTTTAATGAAGGGCTCCCAGAGTTTCTTTGCCTTAATGTCTATTTTATCAAAAGGTGTGTTTTCCACAACAAAAATATGTTTGCTGAAAGGTTTGTCTTTTGCATAGATGTTGATCTTTCCGCCTTCTTTAGTGTATTTGGCGGCATTGCTCAAAAGGTTGTCCAGTACTCTTTCGAGGGATGCTTTATCTGCTTTTCTAACATATGAACCTTCAACGGAAAGGGTGATATTCTTTTCTTCAAGAAGGGGTTTTATGCGTTCGGCCTGAGCCTTTGCGATCTCGCAGAAGTCAAGTTTTGTTCCGTTGTTTTTTGCACTTTCTTCTTCAAGTTTTGAAAGCCCCAGGATATCGGAGATTATGCCGTTCATGTATAAGGTGTTTTCAAGGATCGCATCGGCGTAGTGTTCGCGCTTTTCCGTCTGGACGTTTTCCTTTAAGTTCTCGGCGTAACCCGACATTACGGTAAGAGGGGTCTTTAAGTCGTGTGCCATCGAGCTCATCAGTGCTTTTCTGTAATCTTCATTTCGGTAAAATCCTTTGAGTTTTGAGTATGAAAGTGCTGAGATCACAAGGCAGATTCCGGCGTCAATAAATAAATAAACCAAAGCGATGATAATAAGAACTGACATGTACGTTCTTGTAAAATTATCGCTCACGAGAAAATGGACCGTGTATTTATCACCGTTAATATCCGTATATGTTCTTTCCGCTCTGGACAGGTTATCAAGGTATGTATCTTTGGAAGTTACGTCACTGATATCTGATGTTCCGCCGCAAAGGATCGTGAAACCGCTGACTTTCTCACCGTCTAAAGTCTTGTAGAGATTTGCTTCGTCGTAAGTATATTTAAGATACCCGGAAACATCTTCCGGTGTGAGGTCGTAGTATTCGGTTTTGAACGGTTCGTAAAGCATATTTTCGGACTCGGTACCGCCGATCACTTTTGCTTCACAGTAGGGAAATTTGATGTTGCCTATGTAGAATTTATGTGTTTCGGGATCCGCGTATCCGTCGAGCACTGTGGGGTAACAGTCTGTAACGGTTCTCGGAATGATCATATCCAAAAACGTATCATTATAAAGATCTTTCTCGAATTGCAAAAGATCCGAAAACTCGGGATGTGAAGTAAGATATTCGTAATCACAGTAATAAACGCTTCTTTCGGTCTCTTCGAAATTTTCATCCCTTTTGATGAAAAGAAAGATAAAAGATTTTTCACTGTCGAGAACGCGGTTTCCTTCTTCGTCTTCAATGTAGGCAATCGAAGTATATCCAGGAAAATAGCCGGTCATAGAAGTCTGATAGAGGCAGAGAAGAAGTTTTACCATGTCCTTTGATTCATCAAAACTATTCTCTTCCAAAAGCGTTTCCAGGCTGTTCATCCTGGGATCGGAATATATAAAATTGTTATCGTCAAGTTTTTCATCCGAAAGGTGATTAATATAGGATAATGTGATCAGGAAAATAACGATAACGATAGGGATCGATATTAAGAATCTTGGAAGAAAAACTTTAATGAAGTTTTTTCGTTTATATTTTGCCATATTGCATCCTCCGCTTTATTCGGTCAGTTTGTATCCTTTTGAAATGACGGTCTTTATCTGGCTTCCGGCATTGCCGAGCGATCGGCGGAGTTTCTTTATGTGGTTGTCGACAACCCTGTCGCCGCCTTCGTATTCGTAGCCCCAGATGGCGGAAAGAAGAGTCTCTCTGCTTATCACCCAGTCTTTGTGTTTTGCGAGATACGAAAGAAGTTCAAATTCCTTGGGTGCGAGTTCGACAGCTTTTCCGTCCGATAAAACTTCCATTGAATTGAAATTGATGTTTATCTTACCGATGCTCACGGAATCGTTAACGACGGTTCCTTTTGCACGGTTAAGAAGTGCAATGCATTTTGCATATAAAGTTGCAAGCGAAAAAGGCTTTAAGACATAGTCGTCGCACCCTGTTTCAAACCCAAGAAGAACGTCTTCTTCGAGAGTCCTTGCAGTTAAGAAAATGACCGGGACGTCACTCTTTTTTCTGATCATCCTGCATAAGGAAAATCCGTCAAGGTACGGAAGCATCACATCCAGAAGGATCAGATCGTATTCGTTTTCCGTGATCATTTCTTCTGCGACAAGCCCGTTTTCGGCCGCGAAAAATTCGAATTCGTTATCTTTTCTCGAGGTAAAATAATCTTCGATTATCTCGCGGATCTGTGCATCATCTTCTACACAAAGCATTTTGTATTTCATTCCCTGGACCTCATTTCATATTTCAATAATAAAAAGCGGATGTATCCTTTGTGTATCCATCGTGTAAATTCCTTAGATATTATAACATAAACGCTATTGTCTATCGTACGGATTCACTTTATAATTTCACTTAGAGCGACTAAAATTTTCCGGGGAAAAAAGGAGAAAAAAATGGTTAAACACGTTATCGTATGGACACTTAAAGAAGAGTATTCAAAAGAAGAAAAAGAAAACATAAAAAAAGAGATAAAAGAAGGTCTTGAAGGCTTAAAGGGAAAGGTTCCCGGAATAGTTGAGATAAAGGTTTTCATCGACGGTCTCGAATCTTCAAATACCGATCTTATGCTCGATTCGACATTTGAAAACGAGGATGCCCTCAAAGGTTATTCGACTCATCCCGAGCATGTTAAAGTAGCGACCGAAAAGGTAAGACCTTTTACAAAGATAAGAAGCTGCTTCGACTTTGAAGTATAGGGGATAAAAATGAGTGCGGTCGTAACATTAAAAAAGAATGAGGGAAGACTCCTTAAAGCCGGCGGCGCATGGGTTTTCGACAACGAGATCGAAAGCGTCATGGGTGACTACGAAAACGGTGAAGTCGTTATCGTAAAAGACAACGACGGGATCACTTTGGGACAGGGCTTTATAAATGAGAATTCCAAGATAAGGATAAGACTTTTATCAAGAAATGCGGATACTGAGATCAACAGGGATTTCTTCAGGATGCGTGTAAAAGACGCGTGGAATTTAAGAAGATCCGTTATGAATGCAGACACCGAAGATAATCTTAATTCACTTCGCATCATTTTCGGCGAAGCGGATTTTTTACCGGGACTTACTGTTGATAAGTACAACGATGTGTTGGTAGTTCAGTCACTTTCTCTGGGAATCGAGCAGTTTAAGGAAACGATAATCGACGAGTTGAAAGACGTTCTTAAAGAAGACGGGATCGAAATAAAAGGCGTTTACGAAAGAAGCGATGCTTCCGTTAGAAAAAAAGAAGGCATGTATCTTCACAAAGGCTTTATCGGAGACGAGTTTGACACGATGGTCCCGATAAGCGAGAACGGCGTAAAGTATACGGTCGATGTCGTAAACGGCCAGAAGACCGGATTTTTCCTCGATCAGAAATATAACCGCCTTGCAATGCAGCGTCTTTGCAAAACCGTACTTAACGATTCCGAAAACTTAGGCGGAGCCGGAACTCTTAAAGTTCTCGACTGCTTTACGCATATGGGTACTTTTGCACTTAATTGCGCATTGGCAGGAGCAACGGATGTTACGGGACTCGACATTTCCGAGTTTGCGGTATCGCAGGCAACCGAAAATGCTAAGGTCAATAACCTTTCGGACTCTGCAAAATTCAGATGCGCCGATGTACTCGACGAACTTCCGAAACTTGAAAAAGAAGGAGAGAGATTCGATATCGTGATCCTCGATCCTCCCGCATTTACCAAGTCGAGAGAGGCTACAAAAAATGCCATAAGAGGATACCGCGAGATCAATATGAAAGGCATGAAACTGGTCCGCGACAAGGGCTTTTTCGCAACCTGTTCCTGTTCGCATTTTATGACCGAAGAGCTTTTCAAACAGACGATCCTTCAGGCCGCCAAGAGTGCGCATAAGAGATTAAGACAGATAGAATTCAGAACGCAGGCTCCCGATCATCCGATCCTCTGGGCAGCCGACGAATCGTATTATTTAAAGTTCATTATCTTCCAGGTCGTGGATGAGAAGTAAAAAAGTGCGTTTTTTCAGGGCTTTCGCCATAAATAGAAAGTTTTTATCCGTATAAAAAACAGATAAAAGGAATCAGGCGAAAACAAAAAGGAGAAACACATGAAGAAAGTCTTTTTTTGGATCACTCTACTGAGCATTTTTCTATGTACGGCGTGTACAAAAAATGCAGGGTCAACTGCAACGTCAACGAGCGGCAGCAGCATAACGGTGCCGAATGTAGGTAACACAAATATTGTGACATCTGTTGACTCTGATGATGTTGTTGACGGGCTTGATTATGATGCTTACGGGAAAACAGACCTGGTGGTACTTAACTGTCAGGAAAAGTATTTTGTAAAGCTTGACGGAAATGCAGGATGGTATTCACTCGTGGGCGGACTTCCCGATGGGATAATCGTCGAGGACGGAGAGTTTGCGAGCATGACTGCCGATGTAAAACTCATATCGGGCGGGATCGCAGGATACATTCAACAGCCTCAGATCTCAAAAGTTTATTCATATAAAACCGTTTCTTTCGACGGAGTTCTGGATAACGGAGACGTGCCCGATTACAATCAGGGGAAGTCATTTGCCGGTCCACGTTTTTACGAAACGGATGGGCATAAATACCTTGTGGTAAAGCTTTCCTACGGAGACTTTTATATTTACGAAAACGGTGAGCTTAAAGAGCATTACGATACCGCATTTGAGACGGAAGCTTATCTCGGGATCGTAGAAAACGCTGATGAGAGCGCAGATCTTGAAGAGACGAGGGTCGCAGGGTTCTATGTGATAAGATGCGGCGATCAGTATCTGGCATCTTCGGTGGTGGTGGAAAATACTGAGTATCCCTCATGGAAACTTTTATTGAATGAAAACTACGAAAACATCCTTGAAGACATAGAGCTTAAGGACGGAGAAATGGCTTATATTCACGATGCGAGAGTGCTTGTGGTAAATGGCGGTGAAAAGAATTACGTCAATGCACCGATGCTTAAGTCATATGAAAGCATAAGCAAATGCCGTTACGATGAGTGTACACATATCGAACACTGGGAAGAGAGCGCGCCGGAAAGATTCGGAGAAGTCAGACAGTTTTATTCGGGACAGTATCTGATCTTTAATATCGGCGGAAAATACAATGTTTACAGAGATACCGACTGGAAGGGAACCGATCAGGGCCTTGTCGGCATATATGACACTAAAGAAGAAGTCGATGCGGCGCTGGGTCGTGCCGGATCTGAACAAAGTGAGGACTGATAATGCATTTTACGGATGCTAAAGGAATACTTACTGCGAACGGCGGCGGATCGGGAATGAACATCTACCGCGGATGTACGCACGGCTGTATCTACTGTGACAGCAGAAGCGACTGTTATCAGTTCAAGCATCCGTTTGAAGATATAGAAGTTAAACAGAATGCCCCCGAGCTTCTGGAAAAAGCATTAAGATCAAAAAGAAAAAAGTGCATGATCGGAACCGGATCGATGTCCGATCCCTACATGCACTGCGAAGAAGAATTAAGACTTACGAGAAGATGTCTTGAGATCATAAAAAAATACGGATTCGGGATCGCGATACAGACGAAATCCGATCGTATCTTACGGGACATCGACCTTCTGGATGAAATAAACAAAGAATCAAGAGCCGTGGTCCAGATGACCGTGACAACATATGATGATGAACTTTGCAAGATAATTGAACCGAACGTCTGCAATTCGAAAAGACGTTTCGAAGTCCTTGAAGAGATGGGAAAAAGAGGCATTGAGACCGTCGTCTGGATGGCACCTATACTTCCTTTCATAAACGATACAAAAGAAAACATAAAGGCGATCCTTGACGAATGCATAAGAGTCGACGTCAAAGCGATCATATGTTTCGATATGGGAGTGACGCTTCGCGCGGGAGACAGGGAGTATTTTTACGCGGCACTTGATAAACATTTCCCGGGAATGAAAGAAAGATACATTAAGACCTATGGTAATTCGTACGAAGTATCGAGTCCCGATTCCAAAGAATTAATGGAATTTTTCAGGGAAACCTGCAGGGCGAACGGTATTCTTTACACGCCGGAGGACTGTTTTAAATTTTTAGGAGAATTTCCGGAAAAATACAGGCAGATGAGCATTTTTGATCTATAGGAGGGGGTAAATTTGCGAATCAGGGGAGACAAGATCCAGTATCTTTTTATCGGGCTTGCATGTCTGGTGCTTGGAATCGTCGGTTTCTTTATTACCGATAAGAAGACGAATGTTTATCAGAAGGATATCGTTGATATTTCAGCGAATTCCGGATACGACTGGGACGACTTGAAAAGTGATATGCATGTTAAGCTCACAGTAGACAACAGCTTCGGTTATTACATGTATACCACGAATACAAAGAGGACCAACGATGTATCCAGAAACTATATGATCCTGGATTACAATCAGAGCAAAAAGACCTATGGGCACATGATGGGTGTGGAGATCCAGAGCCACTATTTCAAGCAGTGGGAAAAACTGGTCAAGAACACAAGCAGCAAAGAGATCGGAACTTTCGAAACCGTCACGATCGAAGGATATACAGCCAAGATGGATTCGGAGCAGGCCGGATATTTTAGAGAGTATCTAAGGGATCTCGGATTCAGCGAAAAAGACATTAACGAAATGATGAGCCCTTATTTTGTCGTCGCTCAGAGCAAAGCAGGTTTTCTTGCTTACAAGTACTTTTTCGTTGCCGTGACGATCGGATCCGTTGCTTTTCTTGTGATCCTCATAATAAGTCATAACCATGAGGCGGAAGAGAAGGCGGCAAGATTCGAAGAGCCCGACGATTATTACAGACCGGAACCGTTAAGGCCCAAAAAGAACGAAGATTTTCAACCCTATATCCCTTATGAGAGACCGCCGGTTGAAAACCCTGCCCCCGCTTCGGAGGATGTTCGGAATACGGAGACTTCGGAGTATCCAAACATACCCGAAGCACCCCGCGGAGAGATGAAGATAGTGAAGAGTGAATCCTTCGGAAACTTTGCCCAGTATTATGCAGAGACGAAGGATAAAAAAGAGGAATAAAACCAGGGGATAAAAAGTTTTTGAATAACAAAATTGGCTTTGGGAAATTTTCCCGAAGCCTTTTTTGTGTTAAAATGGAAACGATGTTTGCCCGAAAGGCGGACTTAAATATTTTTTCTGGAACACGAAAATGGAAGAAAAACGCAACGAATCGATAGAATTTTATATAAAAGTATTTACACTGGCGCTGCCGATCGCGCTTCAGAGTCTCATTACCATCGGAGTAAACATGCTCGATACGATGATGGTCGGAAAACTTGGAGACAATGCACTTTCGGCCACTTCGCTCGCCAACTCGTTTATAAGTGTATTTCAGATCTTCTGCATGGGTCTCGGAATGGGAGCGAGCGTTCTCGTATCAAGATACTGGGGCATAAAGAAATCCACCGTATCGGATCAGGAAAAAGAAGATGCGGGCAGGGCATTAAAACAGACGGTCTGTCTCGTACTCAGGTTAAACATCATACTTGCAACGCTTTTTGCACTTGCAACGTTTTTTGCTCCCGGTCTTATCATGAAGAGCTATACCGACGATAAGCCGATCATAGATCTTGGCGTCGATTATTTTAAGATGTCGGTCGTAACTTACTATTTTGTCGGGATCTCACTCGTGGTCACGATCGTTTTAAGAAGCGTCGGCCAGGTATTTTACCCGCTGATCGTATCCGTCGGTGCTTTCGTCATCAACCTTGCGATGAACTATACATTTATCTTCGGTAAATTCGGTGCCCCGAGAATGGGAGTTGCCGGTGCCGCACTCGGTACTCTTATTGCGAGAATATTCGAGTTTACGATGATCGTGGGATATCTCTTTTTCATAGATACAAAGATAGGATTCAGGATAAAAGACATGGTCATGAAGACGGGTTCTCTTTTCTGGGAATATGTCAGGATCAGTATCCCCGTCCTTATTTCCGACGGTATCCTGGCCCTCGGAACCAACGCAGTTGCTATGGTCATCGGACACCTCGGCGAGACATTTACAGCGGCAAACGCCATCACGAGCGTTACGCAGCAATTAAGTAACGTAGTCATCTCGGGTGTTTCCCAGGCGGGTGCGATAGTTACCGGAATCACGCTTGGCGAGGGAGATAAGGAAAAGACGATGAAGCAGGGTTACCGCTTTTTTGCACTCGGTCTTATCCTGGGAACCCTGTCGGCATTATTTATTTTTATTTTCTCCGATCTTATCATCGGATTTTACGACAATGTCAGTGTCGAGACCGCGCAGATCGCCAAGCAGCTTATGAACGCTATCTGCCTTATCGTCGTATTCCAGGGCACAAACAGCATCATGACCAAGGGCGTGCTTCGAGGCGGCGGAGATACTACGGTCTTAATGGTCGCCGACAATATAATGCTCTGGGTCCTTGCGATACCGCTTGGCATCCTCGCAGGTTTTTACTTTAAACTTCCGCCTTTCTGGATCTACATCTGCCTTAAATCCGACCAGATCGTAAAGACAGTCTGGGCCTTCGGCCGATTAAGGAGCAAAAAGTGGATAAAGAAGATATCCACCCGGTCCGAACCGAAAGTGGAAAACAAAAGCGAAGAAACTGTTGCCTGAAAATAAAAAGAGCTTTCATTGAAAAGAAGTACGGCTTGGTAATATAATTAAGGTGGAAGGAAGGGTAAGATGCAAAAGAATGACGAAAAACAATACGTATACATTCTCGAATGCGCCGACAAAACCCTTTACACCGGTTATACCAATAACCTTGAAAAGCGCCTTAAAGCCCACAACGAAGGGAAGGGCGCAAAATACACGAAGACCCGTCTTCCCGTGAAGCTTGTTTATCACGAAGAATTTGATGATAAAAAAGAAGCGATGAGCAGAGAGTGGCATATCAAACACAGGCTGACAAGGGAAGAAAAGATCAAACTCATAAAACCACAGAACTAAGGATAAAAACATGAAATTCATTTCCTGGAACGTAAACGGATTAAGAGCCTGCATGGGCAAAAACTTTATGGACTTTTTTAACGAAGCGGATGCGGATGTATTCTGTCTTCAGGAGACCAAACTTCAGGAAGGCCAGATAGAACTCGATCTGCCGGGCTATTTTCAGTACTGGAATTATGCCGAAAAGAAGGGCTATTCCGGAACGGCCATGTTTACGAAAAAAGAGCCGTTAAGCGTAACTTACGGCATCGGGATCGAAGAACACGATCACGAAGGCAGGGTTATCACGGCCGAATTTGAGGATTTTTATCTTATAGACGTATATGTTCCCAATTCCCAGAGAGAACTCACAAGACTTGACTACAGAATGGTCTGGGAAGAAGCATTTCTTTCTTACGTAAAGAAACTCGAAGAGAAGAAACCCGTCATTTACTGCGGCGACCTTAACGTGGCTCATAAGGAGATCGACTTGAAGAATCCGAAGAGCAATCACCAGAACGCGGGATTTACGGATCAGGAAAGAGAGTGTTTCACGAGGGTGGTAGAGAGCGGATACATCGATTCGTTCAGATATTTTTACCCCGATGAAAAGGACAGATATTCATGGTGGTCTTACATGTTTAAGGCCAGAGAAAAGAACGCAGGATGGCGTATCGACTATTTTGTGGTATCCGAAAAGTTAAAAGAAAGACTTGAGGACGCAAAGATCCACGCCGATATTATGGGATCGGACCATTGTCCCGTAGAACTTGATATAAAATGATTATAGCTTTACCCGAAAACGTAAAAAAAATAATAGATGAACTCGAAAATGCCGGATACGAAGCTTATGCGGTCGGCGGATGCGTGCGTGACAGTATCCTAGGCAGGATCCCGAACGACTGGGATATAACGACATCGGCAAAGCCCGAAGAGGTCAAAAAGATATTCAAAAGAACGGTCGACACGGGACTTAAGCACGGCACCGTGACGGTACTTATGGGAAAAGAGACCTATGAGGTCACGACCTACAGGATCGACGGTGAATACGAGGATTCAAGACACCCGAAAAGCGTCGAGTTCACATCGAATCTGAAAGAAGACCTTTTAAGAAGAGACTTTACGATAAATGCGATGGCTTATAACGACACCTCGGGACTCGTTGATATCTTCGGCGGAATGGAAGATATCGAAAAGAAGACGATAAGGTGTGTCGGCGTTGCAAAAGAGAGATTCACGGAAGACGCATTAAGACTTCTTCGTGCGATTAGATTTGCTGCACAGCTTGGATATACGATCGAGGAAGAAACTTACGAAGCCATAAGCGAACTGGCACCGACGCTCGGAAAGATAAGTGCCGAGAGAATACAGGCGGAATTAAACAAAACCATCGTTTCCGACAATCCGGGAATGCTTAAGACAGCATACGAACTCGGTCTTACAAAAGAATTCATTCCCGAACTCGATAAATGTTTTGAGACAAAGCAGAACAATCCTCATCACTGCTACACGGTCGGGGATCACATCATCAATTCTGTCGGAAACATTGAAAATACAAAAGTTTTAAGACTAACGATGCTTTTACACGATATCGCAAAACCCGATTGCTTAATGACCGACGAGGAGGGTATCGACCATTTCCACGGTCATCAGGTCAAGTCATCCGAAAAAGCAAAAGAGATCTTAAGACGGCTTAAATACGATAACGATACGATCGACAGGGTTTCAAAACTTGTCAGATACCATGACGAGAGGCTCGAAGCCGGAACCAAGATCATGCGCCGTGCGATGAACAGGATCGGAGCCGAAGCTTTTCCCGACATCTTCAAAGTATGGAGAGCGGACATCGATGCGCAGAGCGATTACATGCGAGAGGACAAGCTTCAAAGACTTAAGCAGAATATCGCGGATTACGAAGAGATAATCGCGAAAGACGAATGCGTCTGCTTAAAAGACCTGGCCGTAACGGGAAGAGACTTAATAGATAACGGGATCCAAAGCGGCCCCGCTCTCGGTGAGATATTAAACCTGATGCTTTCAGATGTAATAGACAATCCCGAGAATAACAACAAAGAATACCTGCTTGAAAAATATACGAAACAGTAAATTTGGAACAGAGTGTAGATCGGAAACCGAATGAAGAGATCATGCAGTAAAATCTTTAATTTAATATTTGCTTTATCGGCAGGACTTTTTGTGATCTCCTGTACACCGAACACGCCCGTAAACACCAATCCGGGGGAGACAGAAGAGATCGAACAGGCTTCGAAATTCGTGTATTCCGACACATGCACCATCGTATCCGTCAATAAGACGGAGCAGTCCTTTACGTTCCAGAACATAGAGACGGGATTAAGATATACTCTTTCCTATGACAATCTTACATTCTTTACGGACAGATATGCGGGCTCGATCACCGGAAGCCAGGTGACTGCGGGCCAGATCTGCAATATCACATTTTACCGCGAGGAAAAACTCTTAAAGTCACTTGAGATATCACCCGATTATTTTGCATTTTCAAATGTCGAAGGTTTTAAGTTTTACAATTCGGCGACAAGAATGGAATATCTGGGAGACAAGTACGAGCTTGACGAAAACATCGTCATCTGCTCGGGCAAAGAGAATATAGACGTTCTTGAGATCTCGGATACCGACATCCTTACGATCCACGGATACGACCATACTATCTACAGCATCACGGTGGATAAGGGGCACGGCTATGTAAGTCTTGATAACGACAGCTATTTTATCGACGGATTTATCGAGATCGACAAGGATATAAGAAAGATCACCGAAGACATGATCCTCACCGTTCCCGAAGGAAGATACAACATCCTTATAAGCAAGGACGGAACGAGTGCTGTCAAGGAAGTTACTGTCGGAAGAAATCAGGAAGCGACCGTGGATCTTGGCGACATAGAGATCAAAAAGAATTACGGAACCGTTAATTTCACGATCACTCCTTCGAGTGCGTTTATGTATATCGACGGGGAAAAGATCCAGGATGCTTCAAAGCCCGTTAAGATGGAATACGGGATCCATGAACTTATTGTCAGAGCGGACGGTTACGAAACGCTTTCAAAGTATATTTCCGTAGGTTCGCCCACAGCAGATATCACTTTCAAACTTACCAAACTTGAGGATGATACAAAGGAAGACGACACGACTGCGGATAACAATACCCAGACTGCAAACAATACGACAACGACCGATGCGAATACGACAAATAATACTACCGTGACGAACAATACTTCGGGTGAAAATTCCACTACCGTTACTGATAATCCCGAAAACGGAACTACGGATACCAATCCTCCCGAGAATACGACGGAGGCCAAAGTCTACATCGACGCTCCCCAGGGTGCTGAGCTTTATCTTGACGGCACTTACATGGGAATCGTTCCCGTAAGCTTCACAAAAAAAGTCGGAACGATCGTTATCACGCTTAAAAAAGAAGGCTGCCAGACGAGAAGCTACACCATTAATCTTGAGGAAGCCACGACCGACAGCCGATATTCGTTTTCCGAGTTACTGACACTCGAATGATATTTATTTGTTAAAGAATGCGACGATGACTACACCGGGTCCGAGATGCGTTCCGATAACGCTTCCCACGCAGGATTCCTTCAGTTCGTCGATATGCTCTTCCCAGAGGAAGCGGCTGTCTTCGACATATTTTTTCAATATCGAATCATCAAGACCGGAAAAACCTAACATAACGGGTTTGGAGAAATCTACTCCGCCGGTCTTTTCTATTTCCTGAACGAGCAGGTTATTGCTTTTCTTTGACCCTCTCGCTTTTCCGAGGATTATGATCTCACCGTCTTTTATACGTAAAACAGGTTTGATGCCGAGCATCTCTCCGGCAAATGCAGCGGTTTTTGAAATTCTGCCGCCTTTCTTTAAATACTCGAGGGTATCAACGATACCCATTAAGCAGATCTTTTCTCTTTCTTCGAGAAGTCTTTCGTATATCTCTTTTGCACTTAAACCTTCTTCCGAAAGTTTTACCGCGAGTTCGACGAGGATTCCCGAGCCGATCGTGGCATTTTTACTGTCTACCACAAAGATACGGTCTTCATAATCTTCGGCTGCGATAAGTGCACTCTGATAAGTCCCCGAAAATGTTGATGAGAGTGTGATCAAAACCGCTGTCTCATCGTTCTTTGCCACGTCCTCGAATACTTCGCGGAAGGATTCGGGATTGGCCTGAGAGGTGCGGGGAAGTTCGTCGCTCTCGATTAGTTTTTCGTAAAATTCCCTGTAAGTGATGGTCACCGTGTCGATGTATTCTTCCTCACCGAAAAAAAGCGATAAAGGGATAACGGTGATCTTCTCCCTTGTTTCCCTGCTGACGTCTGCCGTCGAGTCAGAAATAATGCGTACGTTCATGTCTGTCTTAAATGCTCCTTAAAGATTAGTGTTTTAGATTTCTGTATTTCCAAAGCAACGAGTAGTAGACGTAAAAGAAAAACGGAGATTTAAGGCAGAGATTTACCATCTTTTCCTCTTCCGCATCAGGAATATTGTAATATTTGTTACTTCTGAAATTCGGGAAACGAAACAGGAAATCGCTTGCCAGTTTTTTTACAAATTTATATTCCTTGTCTTTACATCCGAGCATATAACTGAAAAGAGTTATCCTGAAGCCGAGCTGCGTGTAAATGTCTTCGGCTTCCTGCTCGTAAGTGTTGTAAAGATTTCTTTCTTTCAACTGATCCATCATTATGTCCATCGCCTTGATCCTGTCCTCGCAGCGTGATCTTGTGATGGTGTGAACGGTGGATGTCTCGTGCTGAAGATAATAGTAGTTGGGTTCGTTTATATATTCGAAATGGTTAAAATACGGGATCCAGATCCTGGCCGCACAGTTGTCTTCGTAAAAGATTTTTTCGGGGAAAGTTAAGTTGTTTTCCTCGATCACGCTGTGCTTGTAGATCTTAATGACCATGCTTCCGGGTGAGCGGAAGAGGTCTCTTTTTTTATCGATATCGAGTTCTCCGGTCTGTGAAGCCTTGTTTCCCTCGACGATCTTTCCTACTTCGAAAGTGTGAGTTGATACGATGTTGTAGTCGCATCCGACAAGATCCGCGCCTGTCGCTTCGGCTTTTTTAATGAGCTTTTCGTAAAAGTCGGGCGTGATCCAGTCGTCGCTGTCGATAAAGCCGATCCATTCACCTGTGGCTTCTTTTAAGCCTGCGTTCTTGGCTCCGCCCTGTCGTTTGTTTTCACCGTAGGAAATGACTTTGATCTTTCCGGGATAATTTCTTTCGTAATCCAACAAAACCCCCAGGGAATCATCCGTGGAAGCGTCGTTGACAGCGATGATCTCGTAGTCTTCAACCGTCTGATTCAGTAAAGAATCGAGGCAGAAGGTAAGATTATTGTCGTGATTCATATTGTAAACGGGTACTATTATGCTTAATTGCTTTTCCATACGTTTACTTTCTGTTCTTTCTGTGTATCTCGGGGTCTTCGTATTTATCCATAAAATCGTGACCTAAGAATACTTTTTCCTTTGCAAAACGGATAGCGTCAAGCTGTGTGTAGATGGCGACTACCTTATCGAAACTTATATCTTCAAAGAAGTTTAAGATCTCCATCGGAACTGTTCTGTCAAACTGCATGCAGTCCGAAAAGACCGTAGGATAATCGAGCTCGTCCCTCGGATGGGGCTTTAAGAATACGCAGCCTTCCTTTGAATACTCGTTGACTAAGTCTCTGAAGAGTTTTTCTCTCTGCTTAAGATCCGTCGTAAGAGGTTCGGTCAGTATGATGATGTTTTTCTTTCCCGAATCCACGTTTGAAAGCTGTTTCTTCAAGTTGTCGAAATCCTTGACGAAGACTCTCATCATGATCTCTTTTGCTTCCTTATCGAGTGCTTTGGAAAGCTCGGCACGCGGAACCTCTTTGTATTTTTTGAATGTATCGTCGATTACGCTTAAGTCATTAACTTCCATATCGATACAGTATTTGCTGTATCCGTCGCGGATGAAGATAAGGTTTAAGTTCATGCTGAAGAATTTCTTCATCGCAAAACCGCCTCTGTTGTCGGCCTTTGCAGGGACGGGCGTGTAGGGCTTTAAGTAGTTTAAGCCATCTTCCAATGCATGGTAATGTATTTTTTTCTGATTTAGGTAAAGTCCGATGGGGTCGGAGTCGCAGAAGACATAGACTTCCTTATACTTCGAAAAGTCCACGGGGACATATTTTTCCTCGGCCTTTGCAAATTCCTTCGTGAATTTGATCCTCGAGATCATGTTTGCGACGATATTGCCCTTGTTTTCCTTGTATTTCATAACTTCCGGGAAAAAGGTCTCGCGTTTTTCGTCGAAAAGATATACATTCTCGAAAACTTTGTTTTCAAGGATCCTGTCCGAAAGATTTTCGAAGTCGTTGGACATAAGACTTAAAACCAGGTCGGCCTTAAATCTTTCCTCTTTATCCAGATTGAATTCTTTAAGCAGTGCCACATATACATGGTAGTAGGTGTGGCATACATATACTCTGCCTTTTTTATCCATAACGGTTTCCTGCTTTGTTTATTATCCGCCTGTCCGGCAAAACAGGGGGCGGATCACCCTTGAATGATAGCATAAGTAAAGGCTTATCTCAAGAAACGCACTAAGGAGTTTCGGGGATACCGTCACGTACGAGAGCTTTGAGATTTCCCGAAATAAGGCTTAATGAATCATAAAGGATCGCACGGTTTTCTTCCGAGAGGTTTTTGCTCGCTGCATCGACAGCCACAAGGACTTTGTTTTTTACATTTACGGCTGCTTCTTTTCCGGCTTCGGTAAGCTTGTATACACCGCCGTAATTGTTGCGGTAGCTTCCTTCTTTGACCACGAGCTTCTTTTCGATCATGATTCCCATCATTCTCGAAACGTCCGCTTTGTCTTTACCGCAGATCTCGCAGAGCTTGGTCGCGCTGATGCCTTCTTCGTGCTTTGCAAGAGTTATAAGGTAAAGCGAATGGGGACCTTTGAGTCCGTATTTAGCCATCTCGTCGCCCGTAAGTTTGTGCCAGCATTTTTCGATCTCAAAAATTGAAAATGTAAATCTCTCGAATCTGTCTTCCATATCCAAGTCGTCCTTTCTTAGTTCGAAACAGGCCAAAACGTTGACTATTCAACAAGAAAATTATACGAACGGGATGTTGAAATGTCAACTTTACAGGGGCCTTAAAAGCCCGAAATATAAGAAAATATGGCTGTTTGAGCTCATGAATGGTATAATCAAGACTGATGATCATGAATAATAAGAAAGAAATCTACAGAAAAATATGGGTGGTCGCACTGCCGATCGTCTTTCAGAATATCATTGACGCAGCCGTAAACAGCGCCGATGTTTTAATGTTAAACTACGTGGGACAGTCTTCGATAAGCGCCGTTTCGCTCGCTAACAGCATGGTGGGCATTCTTTTTATGTTCCTTTACGGAATAGGAACGGGTATCGCGATGCTTTCGGCACAGTACTACGGCAAGGGAGATCTGAAGACCATCGAAAAAGTCGAGGGCATCGGCTTTAAATTCGCACTGTCGGTAGCAGCCGTCGGTGCCGTCCTCTGCCTGACGATCCCCCGCCTCCTGATGAGGATATACACAAATGACGATCTGCTCGTCGATATAGGTGCAAAATATCTTGTGCTCATCGCTCCCGGACTTATCTTCTGGGCGGTAAGTGCCGTATACATGTCGATCCTTCGATGTGTCGGAAAGGTTACGACGGCTACTGTCCTGGAAGCGATAGCTCTCGTCTTCAACGTGGCACTTAATGCCGTATTTATCTTCGGTCTTTTCGGGGCACCAAAGCTCGGGGTGGCAGGTGTTGCGATCGCGACCACGATAAGCCGATTCATTCAGCTGGCCGGATGCTTTTATGTATCGTTGTTTATGAAGCCCGGCGTAAGACTTACCTTTTCGACGATGTTTAAAAGATACAAGCTTCTTGAAATGGACTTTATCAGCATGGCAATGCCCGCTATCGGAAACGATCTTGCATGGGCGCTTGCGTTCAGTGCATATTCGGGAATCTTGGGACACCTCGGAGACGATGCGGTTGCTGCTTATTCGATCGTAAATGTCGTAAGGAACTTAGGAACCGTCCTTTGTTACGGCATAGGTTCGGCGTCGGGCATCATAGTCGGACAGATCCTCGGAGAAGGAAACAGAGAACAGGGCATAGAAGCAGGCCACATCTGTTTAAGGCTTTCGGTCGTAACAGGTATAATCGGCGGTCTTGTCGTACTCGCGTTAATGCCCGTGACCCTAAAACTTGCAGACCTTACGCCTACAGCCATGGATTATCTTAAATTCATGCTTCTTGTAAATACGTATTACATCAGCGGAACAAGCGTAAATACCTGTCTTATCGCGGGTGTGTTCAGAGCCGGCGGCGACAGCAGATTCGGCTTAAAATGCGATGTTATAGACATGTGGTGCTATGCGGTTCCTTTAGGGCTTTTTTCCGCATTTGTATTAAAGCTTCCGGTAAAGTGGGTTTACTTCCTTCTTTGCACGGACGAGTTCGTAAAATGGCCCTGGGTATTTAAGCATTTTTACAGCCATAAATGGGCGAGAAACATAACAAGAGACAAGGTCGAATAAGACCCGAAAACATAGAGATTCAAAGGGGAGAATGATACTATGGAAAAACTGTTTAAGAGACTGAGCGTGATAATGTCCGCACTGCTTTTTGTAACGTCGTTAACGGCATGTTTGCCCGGAAACGTTACGGGCAAGGACGATAACAACGGACAGGCACAGATAACACCGGGTGCTGATACTTCAAATCCGGGTGATCCGGATGCCGCAGATCCCGATACACAGGATTCGGGATATACTTCGACAAGCGGTGCGATTCCCGGTACTTTTGCGGAAAGAGTATCAGGCAGTTACCTGGGGACGGATGCATACGGCGAAGAAGTGATCGTTACGATCTATAACAGATACGACAATCTCTACGCTCTTGCGGGATATGCCGAAGACGAAGATCTTTATTCTTTCTGGGCTGTTGAGATATTCCCCGAATCTCCCGAGGATATCCTCGATGAAAATAAGGATTCGATCGAAATCGGCGCGATGTCGTTTTCCGTAATGTCCAATCTGACAAGATACTGGAGTTCTCCGGTCCTTGGAACCTTAACCATAAAGGATGACGGTATCGAGATATCGGGAAAAGACGGCAATCCCTTCGGATTCAGCGACGGAAAGATCGCACTTAAGAGAAGTGACAGAGTACTCGGTTTTGACTATGATTACGGAAGTGATATAACGGGTATCACCTTCGATCCGAATAAGGATCTTTACGGACTCTGGAGAGAAAAATACTCATCCGAACCTTATTATATCGAATTTAAAGAAGGTGAAACGAGCGGAGAAAGCATCGTATATCAGAAGGTGGCAGGCAGGGAAGTTTATCTTGCCGAAGGAGAATTCAAGGCCGACAAAAAAGAGATATCCCTCATGCAGAGTCTGATCTCTGACGGTTCGCCCATACAGAGTGATTTCGGATATGAGGTGAACGGGGATACACTTATTCTCGACAAAGACAACGGATCGTTCCCTTTTATGAGTGATTATCCGGAAAATACAAACAGACTGGAATTTGAGAGAGTATCCTGGTCGGATGTTCCGGTAGCGGCACTTTATGAGCCGGATGATGTATCCGCGATAAACGGCGGTCTTACATTTACGGGACCCAACGGAAGAGTCAGGGATATCCTTGTTCAGTTTAAAGCGACCGACAAGGTTTTAAATAACGGTTCATATTTCGTTCAGGTCGGAGATGTTGTTTTTTTCAGGTATTTCAGCGCCTTCGGCGCACCCGATGATGTTTACTGTTTCTGGGCCGATTTCCTTGAGACCGAGCAGTTAAGGGATATGGGTTGTATCGCTTATTACGATACCAGAAACGGATCCTCTGGGATCGCATGCAATGACTTAAATGCCGGCGAGATCTATTATCTTGACGGAAGATTTTATACCGAAACATTTGTCACCGACGATTACAGCAGCGTGAGATATATAACAAGATTCTGGCCGGACGGAAGCGGCAGTGAGATCTATACGGAAGAGGGAGATTATGACACGATCCTCGGAATAGACGATACCAATTCGGTACTTGCGATCGATAATTTCCATCAGGGTTCAGTATATACCGCGGACGGAACCATCTACTTCAATTACATGGATACATACCAGAATGAAGATGTTATCGGAAGCAAATTTATCGGAAGAGACCTGTTTGCGGGACTGTTTAATTATTCGGCGGACGGAAACACCATCATCATAAAAGAACTCGAGGGCACAAGCGGCGTTACGTATGAACTCGGAAAGATAGACGAATTAAAGTACGGCGAATACGGTTATCCGAGAGTTTGTCAGATCACAAGTTTCGAAAGTGATGTTTACATCGGTATCGCGTGGTTTGACGGAACGGACATCGAGCTTCAGGATTACCTGCTCGTAAAAGTTACGCCCGGAATGGAAGATTCCTTAAAGACAGTTCAGGACGGTCTTCCTTCGGAATATGACATAATCTCGGAACCTTATTTCTTCATTAATTACGATAATGAGATCCTCTTTACGGATATAAAGCCCGAAGGCGAAGTATGTCTTTCGAACGGAACATACGGCGATCTTGTCGCTTACGACGGAGTATTTTCCGCAGAGGTGGTTAAGGAAGACTTTATCGCCGAGTATCCTTTCGATCATAAGGAAGGCGAGATATTTACCGCTTTTGAAACTGCGGAGAGGGTCGGGGATCACATATTCGTCATAACCGCCAAAGCTTCCTATTACCCCGAGGCAGACGAGGGCTGGAGACAGGCTTACAAGTGGCAGGGATTTTCCTATTACGTATATACGGGAGTGGACGGAACCACAAAAACTGAGATTAATCCCATGGGATAAAAAGGATCTGTTATGGTAAGAAGAGCAAATAAAAACGATATTCCGCGAATACTCGAACTTCTTGTTCAGGTCGACATGGTGCATCACAACGGAAGGCCCGATATCTTTAAAGGGCCGGCCACAAAGTACAATGCGGCCGAACTCGAAGAGATCATCGCCGATGACGAAACACCGGTATTTGTTTTCGCGGATGAAAACGACAAAGTACTCGGACATGCTTTCTGCATCCACAAGCAGGAGCTTAACAACAATGTTTTAACCGATATCAAAACCCTTTATATCGACGATATCTGCGTGGACGAAACCGCAAGGGGAAAACATGTCGGAAAAACGCTTTACGAAAGTGTCATAGAGTACGCAAAAGAGAACGGTTTTTACAATGTGACCTTAAATGTCTGGAACTGCAATCCCGGCGCTTTGAAATTCTACGAAGCCATGGGATTAAAGCCTCAGAAAATAGGCATGGAAAAAATATTGTAGGTCTTGTTTATTGACAATCGGGCATAAAATCTATATACTCAAATTCGCCTACGATATTCAGAGGTTGCCGCACTTAGGCGGCATGCTTGGGTCTTGCGCAGCGGAAATCCACGAACCGTGTCAGGTCGGGAACGAAGCAGCACTAAGAGGAATCTTCCGGGTGCCGCAAGGGCGCCTGAGCATGTCACTTAATTGCGGCAGCAGATCAAGATGTCGCGGGCTTTTTGTTTTTTATGGGAATTATGAGAGGGAATAAATGAAAGAAAACTATAACAACGAAGTAATGTATTATACCTTTCCGGATTTCGAGCAGTTCGATTTCCTGACACATGCTTTTTCTTCGAGAGAAGGCGGGGTGAGTGAAGGGTATTATTCTTCAATGAATCTCGGTATAAAGACCGACGATGACAAAGTTAACATCATGAAGAATTACAAGCTTTTCACGGAGGCCGTCGGGATAAACCTTGAGGATGTCGTTATCGGCAATCTTAATCACGGCAATCATGTCCGCGTGGCTACGAGGGAAGATGCGGGCTGCGGTATCTTAAAGCCCTTCAATTACGTCAATATCGACGCACTTGTGACCAACGAACCCAATCTCGCGATCACAGTAACATGTGCGGACTGCGTTCCCGTATTCTTTGTCGATCCGGTCAATAAAGCCATCGGCATCGCACATTCGGGCTGGAAAGGAACGGCGCAGGAAATATCCGCTAAAGTCGTTGAAAAGATGACAGAGCAGTATGGGTCTAAACCCGAGGAGATCTACGCGGGTATCGGACCCTGCATCGGCATGTGCTGCTATGAAGTAAGCAGAGACGTATTCGAGGAATTCATAGAATTCGATTACTTAGACGATGCCTGGTATTTCGAAAAGGACGACGATAAATTCGATATCGATCTAAGCCGCATCATTTTCGGAACGCTTGCGTATTCGGGAATATTACCCGAGCATATCTCTATCTCGGGACTTTGTACATGCTGCAACAATGATGTTTTGTTCTCGCACAGAGCGCAGAAAGGAAAGCGCGGGACCATGGCGGGAATGATCATGATAAAAGGATAAAAAAGTACTTGCACTTTCTTTTCGGTTTAACTATAATAACCGCTGTAAATATTGTTTTTGCTAGGGGAGCATTTGCTGAGAAGGATATTAATAATATCTGACCCTCATTACTTGAACCGGGTAATACCGGCGTAAGGAAGCTGTTTTAATTGTCTCCTCCTGCTTAAAGTTTATGGAGGTTTTTTTATGTCAAAAACAAAAGATTCCACAAAAGTAAAAGATCCCAATTCAGTTTCAAACACAAGAATTCTTGCCGAATGCGCATTAATGCTTGCTGTAGGCATCGTTCTTTCTTTAGTTAAGCTCATCGACCTGCCTTACGGCGGTTCGGTAACGGTTGCTTCGATGTTACCGGTGATCCTTATCTCTTACAGACACGGCGTAAAATACGGTCTTTTAACAGGTCTTGCATTCGGTATCATCCAGCAGCTTTTGGGACTTAAGACACTTTCGTATGTAACAACATTTATTTCGATCATCGCAGTTATCCTTCTTGATTATGTTGTTGCATTCGCAGTCATCGGCTTCGGCGGAGCATTCAGAAAGATCATCAAAAATCAGCCCGCAGCTTTAGTTGCAGGTGCGATCCTTGCATGTGCTTTAAGATATGCATGCCATGTTATCTCCGGTGCTACGGTATGGGCAGGATTATCGATCCCCACAAACGCAGCACTTATCTATTCCTTCGGATACAACGCAACATACATGGTTCCCGAAACGATCGTGACGGCAGCACTTGCTTATTACATCGGTTCACTGATCGATTTCAGAAATCCCACGATCAAGCATATGCCTCAGACGGCAAAGACCAAGGTTCCCCTTCTTTTCTGGACGGGCGGACTTGCTTTGGCAGCAGGCCTTATCGTTGATATCGCAAGTATCTTCCCTCATCTTCAGAATCCCGAATCCGGTGAGTTTGATTTTGCGGGACTCGCAAACGTTAACTGGATGGTAGTTCTTATCGCAACTCTCGCAGCGATCGTTATTGCAGCAATATCCTTCGGTATCGCTTCTTTAAAAAAGAACAAAAACGAGCAGGCTGAAAAATAAAAAAACGGAATTAGGACATAAAAAAAGGATCGTCTTTCGACGGTCCTTTTTTCATATATGCGATTAGCCAAGGATGTAAGCAGATCAATGAATGAATCGGAAAGACTTAAGTCCCATGTTTCCGAAGCCGGTGTATTTAAGATAAAGAGCCGATACTCCGTCGGGGATATTGCATTCCGCACTGTAGGTTACCCATACGGTCTCAAAATCAACGCCGAGTTTTGCGAGAACGGGACCTTCGGGTGAGGTGCGGACTTCGAAGTCTCCTTTTCCGTATCCGCAGACGTCGAGTTCGATTCCTTTTACGCCTTTGAAATCAAAGTACTTGAATCCCAGAGTCGTATTCTCGACGATATTGTAGATATATCCAACACATTCTTCGCCGTCTTTTCCGTCCTGAGTTACTCTCGGAACATGATGTCCGCCGACGTAAGGGATCCTCTCTTGGTCGGTGTACATGTTGCAGACGATGTAGGAAGGGTATTCTTCCGTATCTGATAAAGGTCCGCCGTTTAAACCGCAGGATGTGATCTCAACCTGGGGGATGCTTCCGTCTTCGAGGAATCTAACCTCTTCGGCACAGCCCTGACGTGCGTACCAGTCGTTATTTGTCTGACGGTGATAAAAGATATAACGTTTTCCGTTTATCTCGCAAAGACCGCCGTGGTTGTTAGCACCGTATGCGGCGGGCTCTTCAGCCTTCTTGTATGTGGAGATACCGATATCGCAGTTTGAAACGATCACTCCGCCGTACTTGAAATCCCTGTCGGGCTTGTCGCTTGTCGCATAGCAGAGTTCGTGCATAACTTCCGATGAATAAACGAAATAATATTTTCCGTCGAATTTTCTTATTGAAGAAGCTTCGAAGAATCCGTGATTCTCGTAGTCCGTTCCTTTAGCGTAAACGGGTCCGGGAACAAGGAATTTGGGTGCTTCTTTTATGGTGAGCATATCGCTTCCGAGGACGGTTACCATCGAACCGTGTACCCTGTCGTCTCCGGGTGCGCATACACCGCCGGTGTAAAGATATGTCGTATCGCCTTCGGTGATTACAGCGGGATCGAACTGATGCTCTTCGCCTTTGTCGCCGAGATTTACGCCGTCTTCGTAGTGAACGTATCCGTAGAATTTATATCTTCCCGCGGGTGTGTCGCAAACGGCAACGGAGATGGTCGATACTTTATCGAGCGCATAGTAAAGATAATATCTTCCGTCGGGACCCTGTGTTACATCGGGTGCATAGAGGCACATATTGTCTTTTTCGTTTAAGGCATCGTCTTTTCTCGTATAAATAACGCCTTCATATTTCCAGTCCTTAAGATCATTGACGGGAGCTGAATAGCATACATAGTCGTTCTGGCAGAAAAAGTGTCCGCCGAATCTGTCATGTGAGCCGTATACGTAAACCCTGTCACCGAAGACATGGGGCTCTCCGTCGGGAACATACTCATATGAGGGTAAATACGGGTTAAAAGCCTGTTTCATATAATTATCCTTTCAAACTCTTTTCGTTGATCCATTCCTTGATAAACTCGCCGAATTCGGAATCGCGAACCACGGGAACGGGACCGTTGGGAGTAAATTCCATTCCGGCCTTGTTTTCCTTTGTGTAAGGAGTCCATGTGGGCATGGGTGTTCCGTCTGCGTCGTTTCCGTTGGGATCGCCGGTCTTAACAAAGTTTGTAAGGTAGTTGCAGATCTGTCTTGCGAGGTCGAAATGTCTTCCGACGAAAGGTCTCCAGCAGAGGCCGAGGGTCTCGAAGAAGAACCAGAGGTCTACCGAGTGGAAAGAACCGGGATTGTCCCATCCGGGGATATCGGAATTGAAAAGATAATAGTAGCAGTCTTTGTCGTTGTGCTCAAAGATTCCCTTGACTGCACATTCGATTCCGTCTGCGGTTGCATACTGATTTCCGTTCTTTGCGTAAGCTTCCTTGAAAGCGAGGAACTGATCCGCTTTGTCGCCGAAGATCGCTCTTGCTTTCTTTTCGAATTCTTCGTCGTTTTCGGCAACGATGAAGCTCTTGAACTCGTCGTTCGTGTTACCCGAAAGAATGGGCACGTGTGCGTGGTTGCCGCTTAAGAAAGCTTTGGACTGAGGTGCCGTTAAGAATTTTCCGTCGACCGAAGGACAGAAGAAGAAACCGTTCTTGTTTCTGAATTCGCTTGCTTTGTCGCGAACGAATACGGCATCGAGCTTTCTTGCTTCTTCGATGGTGTTTACGCCAAGTGATTTGATAAATTCATCGCCCTTTGCCTTAACTTCCTCAAAAGTTCTGGGGATGATGATAAAATCGTCAAAATAAGGGAAGCCGATGATACCGCTCATGATAACGGCCTTCTGGAAAAGACCCTGTGAAGAACCGGTAATGTGAGAGAATACCGATCCGCCGCCTGCGGACTGACCCATGATCGTGATATTGTCGGGGTCACCGCCGAATGCGGCTATATTTCTTTTAACCCACTTGATACCTGCCTGCTGGTCGAGAAGACCGAAGTTGGTAGGTGTGTCGGGGCTTTCTTTGCAGAGTTCGTCGTGAGCGAGGAAACCGAACGCACCGAGACGGTAGTTGACCGATACGACGATTACGCCTCTTTTGGCGATGTTCTCACCGTTGAATTCCATTTCGGGAGGATATCCCCACTGGAATCCGCCTCCGAAAAACCAGATAAGTACAGGAAGTTTTTCGTCAGCGCTTTTTGCGTTGGTCCATACATTAAGATAAAGACAGTCTTCGTCCATATCGATCTCGGGATCCACGTGCCAGTCGCGTACATAAACGTCGTCCGAAAGGCCCGGAACATCCTGCATTGAGATGGGGCCGAATTTGTAAGCCTCAAGTACTCCGTCCCAGTTCTTTACGGGCTGGGGAGCACGCCATCTGTTCTCGCCTACGGGCGGAGCTGCGAAGGGGATTCCCTTGAATACCGATATCCTTGCGTTGTTACCCGAAAGGCCTCTGACAGCACCGTTTTCGGTCATGACTGTTTTTAACATGTATTTTACACCTCCTGTTTTTTGCTCATACACACCAATTATATAAAAATCAACATAAAGAATTAACAGACAAAATTAAGAAAAAAACGCCACAAAATACAGTATGAAAAAGAGGTCCCGAAATGTATTAAAAACAGGGGTCAGAAGATATAAAATACCGACAAATTATAGATAAAAACACCACAAAGTCTACATGTGGAAATATAGCCCTTTTTTCGTTTTATTTCTTTGTAAATTTATGTATAATATTAGTTGTGGGTTTTTGCTTAATTTAATTGGGCAATTAACCGCGATATTTTTTTCTTAGGAGACTTATATGTACAGACATATCGTTAATCCCCAAAGCACCAAAGGACATATCAATCCCGAGATCCAGGGACACTTCAGCGAGCATCTCGGACGATGTATCTATGAAGGTATTTTTGTTGGTGAGAATTCAGATATCCCCAACGTCAACGGCATGCGTACAGACGTAGTCGAAGCTCTTAAGGAAATGAAGATCCCCGTGCTCAGATGGCCCGGCGGATGTTTCGCCGATGAATACCACTGGATGGACGGTATCGGTAAGAAAGAAAACAGAAAGAAAATGATCAACACCAACTGGGGCGGAGTTGTCGAAGACAACAGTTTCGGCACACATGAGTTCATGGAACTCTGTCGCCAGCTCGGCTGTAAGACATATGTTAACGGTAACGTCGGAAGCGGTACCGTTAAAGAAATGAGCGAATGGGTTGAGTATATGACTTTCGAAGGCGTATCACCCATGGCTGACTTAAGAAAAGCAAACGGCCACGAAGAAGCGTGGAATCTTGATTATTTCGCAGTAGGCAATGAGACCTGGGGCTGCGGCGGTAACATGAGCCCCGAGTATTATTCCGATCTTTACAGACACTATCAGACTTTTGTCAAAAATTACAATCCTGATAAAAAAATAAAAAGACTTGCGGTAGGACCCAGCGATAAGGATTATGCATGGACCGAAACACTTTTAAAGAAATGTTTCGACAGATCCGGTTCCTGGAACAACGCACACGGATTTATGGACGGACTTACCCTCCATTACTATACTCTGCCTTACGACTGGGCAAAGAAGGGTGCGGCTACCGGATTTAACGAAAAAGAATGGTACATGACCTTAAGAAAGACTCTTTTCATGGAGGATTACATCACCGGTCATTCGGCGATAATGGACAGATACGATCCCGAAAAGCAGATCGGTCTCATGGTAGATGAGTGGGGTACATGGTACGACGTTGAAGAAGGCACCAATCCCGGATTCTTATATCAGCAGAACACGATCCGTGATGCACTCGTTGCCGGAATCAACTTAAACATCTTCAACAAGCACTGCGACAGAGTAAAGATGGCAAACATCGCACAGCTTGTAAACGTTCTTCAGGCAGTTATCCTGACCGAAGGCGAAAAGATGATCAAGACACCTACATACTACGTATTTAAGATGTACAGCGCTCATCAGGACAACGAACTTCTCGAAAGCTCGATCGACACAAAGAAGATCGGTCTCGAAGACGAGTACATGGTTCCCAACCTTACAGAGTCCGCTTCTATCGACAAGGACGGAAAGATCCACTTAACGATCACCAACCTTTCACTCGACGAAGCAGCAGATGTCGAGAGCACACTTCTCGGAAAGAGCATCAAGAGCGTAAAGGGAACGATCGTAACAGGAAAGATGGATGCACACAATACATTCGACAATCCCGATGCTGTTAAGGAAGAAGCATTCGACAAAGTATCTTTCGAAAACGATACGCTCAAGTACAGCGTTCCCACCTGCAGCGTTCTTCATCTCGAAGTTACAGTATAAATATGGAATATAAAAAAATTTGCAGACGATGTCTTTTCTCCGAAATGGGAGAAGAAGAATACCGGGAAATGATCGGCAAGAATGTCGACATCATCAAACCGGAAGACAGAAGCGATGACGCTCTTTACGATTCAAGGCTTTCGGTCTGCAGGGAATGTCCCAAACTGAATGCCGGAACATGTGCGGCCTGCGGATGCTTTGTGGAAATAAGAGCGGCGCTCAAGCGGTCGGTCTGCCCCGACAAAAAATGGTAATAAAAACAAGTCGTATTTACGGCTAATAAATAAAAGGAGAAAAAACTATGGAAATCAAAAAAGTAACAGACCCGTCATTTAAGAAGTATGGCAAGATCATCGAAGGAATCGATTTTTCTGAGATCCTTAAGAATCTCGAAGCTCTTCCCATGCCCGCAGAAGGAGTTGAATACTTCCCCGGCGTGAAAGAACTTGAGAGCACACCTGCCACAAAGATCATTTCCGAAAGCCTTTACGGCGGAATGCCCATCCAGATCGGTATGTGCAACGGACACAACAAGGCACTTAACGCAGTTGAATATCACAGAGATTCCGAGATCAACGTTGCTCTCTATGATATGGTTCTTCTTATCGGCGAATTAAAGGATGTTACGGAAGATTTCAAATATGATACATCCAAGATCGAAGCTTTTCTTGTACCCGCAGGCGTAGCAGTTGAAATGTATGCAACAACTCTTCACTATGCACCCTGCCATGTTGAAGACAAGGGCTTCAAGGCAGTTGTAGTTCTTCCCAAGGGAACAAACTACGACCTCACATTCAAGAACTCCAACACAAAGGAAGACAAACTTCTTACAGCAGTCAACAAGTGGCTCATCGCTCACGAAGACGCTAAGATCGACGGCGCTTTCAACGGCCTCGTTGGAGAGAACATCACAATTCAGTAATATGCGAGCGGTTATAACCGCTGCTCGCGAAAAAGTTCCTCCGCAGGCACGAAGTACCTTACTAAAGGAATCTTTTTCGCTCGCAGCATAAAACCGCACGAAGATAATAATAAAAGGAGATAGAATATGTACTATATTGGCGTTGATTTAGGTACATCAGCCGTTAAGCTCATCATGATGGAGAAAGACGGCACGATCGTAAGTTCGGTTTCAAAAGAGTATCCTTTGTACTTCCCGAATCCCGGATGGTCAGAGCAGAAGCCCGAAGACTGGAAGGCAGCAGTACTTGAAGGATTAAAAGAATTAGTTAAGGATTTCGATGCTACACAGGTAGCCGGAATCAGTTTCGGCGGACAGATGCACGGTCTTGTAGTTCTCGATGAGAACGACAATGTTATCAGACCCGCAATCCTTTGGAACGACGGACGTACACAGAAAGAAACAGATTATTTAAACAATGTAATAGGAAAAGATGTTTTGTCAGCTGAGACTGCAAACATCGCATTCGCAGGATTCACGGCTCCCAAGATCCTCTGGATGAAAGCCAACGAGCCCGAGAATTTCGCAAAGATCAAAAAGATCATGCTTCCCAAGGACTATATCGCATATGTTCTTTCGGGCGTATTCTCAACAGACTACTCAGACGCTTCAGGTATGCTTTTACTTGATGTTAAGAATAAGAAGTGGTCAAAGAAAATGTGCGAGATCTGCGGCGTAGACGAATCCATGCTTCCTAAGTTATACGAATCTTACGAAGTAACAGGTACGGTTAAACCCGAGATCGCAAAAGAAATCGGATTCACAGACAACGTTAAAGTCTGCGCAGGTGCAGGCGACAACGCAGCTGCAGCAGTCGGAACAGGTGTTGTAGGCGACGGCGGATGTAACATTTCACTCGGTACATCCGGAACAGTATTTATTTCATCCGCTAAATTTGGTGTAGATGAGAACAACGCACTTCACTCATTCGACCATGCAGACGGAAACTTCCATTTAATGGGATGCATGCTTTCCGCAGCTTCATGTAACAAGTGGTGGATGGATGAGATCATCAAGACCAAAGATTACGCAGCTGAGCAGACAAACATTACAAAGCTTGGCGAGAATCACGTATTCTTCCTTCCTTACTTAATGGGAGAGAGATCGCCTCACAACAACCCCGATGCAAGAGGAACATTCATCGGACTTACAATGGATTCAACAAGAGAAGACATGACACAGGCAGTTCTTGAAGGCGTGGCATTCGGACTTCGTGATTCCATCGAAGTTGCAAGAAGCCTCGGCATTCCTCTTACAAAGACAAGGATCTGCGGCGGCGGAGCAAAGAGCCCTCTTTGGAGAAAGATGATCACCAACATCATGAACATGGAAGTAGAAAGGATCACATCCGAAGAAGGACCCGGACTCGGCGGTGCAATGCTTGCAGCTGTAGGATGCGGCGAATACGCATCTGTTGAAGAAGCAGCAAAGGCTATCGTAAAGGTACTTGATGTTGAAAAGCCCGATCCCGAACTCGTTGCAAAATACGAGAAGAAGTATCAGCAGTTCAAGACCATTTATCCGGCTTGCAAGCCTATATTTGATATTATTAAATGATAAAAGCATCAAAAGTCGAGATTGTTCGAGCTTGCTCGAAACAATCGAAGAATTTGGATGCCTAACAAGATGAGGAAGTAGCGAAATGCATGAATTCATGCATTTCTGCGGATTCCGAATTTTTGTGCGAAATTGCGGGAGTTTCGAAGAAACGGAGCAATTTTGCGTATCATTTGTGTATAAAAAAATTTTACAGGAGAAAAAGTATGAACGAATTGGAACTTAAGAAAAAGGCCAATGATGTCAGAAAAGGTATAGTTACTGCAGTTCACGCAGCTAAAGCCGGACATCCCGGCGGATCGCTTTCCGCAGCTGATATCATGACATATCTCTACTTTGAAGAGATGAACATCGATCCCGCCAATCCCAAGAAGGAAGACAGAGACCGTTTCGTATTGTCAAAGGGACATGTTGCTCCCGCACTTTACTCAACACTTGCCAACAGAGGATATTTCCCCGTTGAAGAGCTTGAAACATTAAGAAAACTCGGAAGCAGACTTCAGGGACATCCCTGTATGCAGGAAACACCCGGCGTAGATATGTCTTCAGGTTCACTCGGTCAGGGCGTATCCGCTGCATGCGGTATGGCGCTTTCCGCTAAGCTTTTAAACAAGGATTACAGAGTATACGCTCTTTGCGGCGACGGTGAGATCCAGGAAGGTCAGATCTGGGAAGCTGCTATGTTCGCAGGCCACAGAAAACTTGACAATCTTGTAGTTATCATTGACAACAACGGACTTCAGATCGACGGTAAGATCGAAGATGTATGTTCACCTTATCCCATCACAGATAAATTCAAAGCATTCAACTTCAATGTTATCGAGATCGACGGTCATGATTTCAACCAGATCGCTGATGCTTTCAAGAAAGCCAGAGAGACAAAGGGTATGCCTACCGCGATCGTTGCAAAGACAACAAAGGGCAAGGGCGTATCATTCATGGAAAATCAGGCTTCATGGCACGGCACAGCTCCCAACGACGAGCAGTATGCAGTAGCTATGGAAGATTTGGAAAGGATTGGTAAAGAGTATGTCTGATGTTGTAAAGATCGCTACAAGAGAGAGTTACGGCAACGCTCTTGTAGAATTAGGAAAAACAAATGATAAAGTGTATGTACTTGATGCCGACCTCGCAGGTGCTACAAAAACAGGTACTTTTAAGAAGGCTTTTCCCGAAAGACATATCGACTGCGGTATCGCTGAAAGCAATATGACAGGCATCGCAGCAGGTCTTTCCACAACGGGGATCATTCCTTTCTGCTCATCTTTTGCAATGTTCGCAGCAGGACGTGCATTCGAGCAGGTTCGTAACTCCATCGGTTATCCCCATCTTAACGTTAAGATCGGTGCAACCCATGCAGGTGTTACCGTAGGTGAAGACGGCGCTACACATCAGTGTAACGAAGATATCGCTTTAATGAGAACCATCCCCGGAATGGTAGTTATCGTTCCTTCGGATGACGTTGAAGCAAAAGCAGCTGTTAAGGCAGCAGCAGAATATGTAGGTCCCGTTTACATGAGATTCGGCAGAAGTGCGGTTCCCGTGATCAACGACAAGCCCGATTACAAATTTGAGATCGGCAAAGGAATCACACTTAAAGAAGGTAAGGATGTTACTATCATCGCTACAGGTGTTTGCGTATGCGAAGCTCTTAAGGCAGCTGAAGCACTTGCAGCAGACGGTATCGATGCAGAAGTTATCAACATTCATACCATCAAACCCCTTGATAAGGATCTTGTACTTGCAAGCGCTAAGAAGACAGGTAAGGTTGTTACCGTTGAAGAGCATTCCGTAATCGGCGGACTCGGAAGCGCTGTTGCAGATGTCCTTGCAGAGACAGGTGTTGCTACATTAAAGAAGATCGGTGTTCAGGATGTATTCGGTGAATCGGGAACTGCAGCTCAGCTCCTTCACAAATTCAAACTCGATGCCGAGGGTATCACAGAAGGCGTTAAGGATTTCGTTAAATAATCCGACGCGGCAAAAAACGTTTATAAACTTGATATGACAGAAGTAGCGACTGATTCTGAGTATTTGAGTTTATGATATAAAAAAAGAAAAATTATATAATGGGAGGCAAATTTATGAATAACATTCCTAAGATTAAAATCGGTATCGTTGCAGTAAGCCGTGACTGTTTCCCCGAATCACTTTCGGTTAACAGAAGAAAAGCTCTTATTGATGCTTACAAGGCTAAATATGATGCAACAGATATCTATGAGTGCCCTATCTGTATCGTTGAGAGCGAGATCCATATGGTTCAGGCTCTTGAAGATATCAAGAAAGCAGGTTGTAACGCTCTTTGCGTATACCTTGGAAACTTCGGTCCCGAAATCTCCGAGACACTTCTCGCAAAGCACTTTGAAGGACCCAAGATGTTCTGTGCAGCAGCAGAAGAGACACAGAACGATCTTTGCGGCGGCAGAGGCGACGCATACTGCGGTATGCTTAACGCAAGCTACAACTTAAAGCTTCGTAACGTTGGCGCATACATTCCCGAGTATCCCGTAGGCGATGCTGAAGACTGCGCTAAGATGATCAATGAATTCGTTCCCGTAGCAAGAGCGCTCGTTGGTCTTTCAAAACTTAAAATTATATCATTCGGTCCCAGACCTCTTAACTTCCTTGCTTGTAACGCTCCTATCAAGCAGCTTTACAACCTCGGTGTTGAGATCGAAGAGAACTCAGAACTTGACCTTTTCGAAGCATTCAACAAGCATGCTAATGATGAAAGAATCCCTGCAAAGGTTAAAGAGATGGAAGAAGAACTCGGCGCAGGCAACAAGAAGCCCGAAGTACTTGCTAAGTTAGCTCAGTACGAATTAACACTTCTTGACTGGGTTGAGGCTCACAAGGGTTACAGAGAGTACGTTGCCATCGCAGGCAAGTGCTGGCCCGCATTCCAGACACAGTTCGGATTCGTTCCCTGCTACGTTAACTCACGTTTAACAGGTATGGGTATCCCCGTATCTTGTGAAGTTGATATTTACGGATGTCTCTCCGAGTTCATCGGTACATGCGTATCAGATGATATCGTAACACTCCTTGATATCAACAACTCCGTTCCCAAGGATATGTACAAAGAGTCTATCGAAGGCAAGTTCGATTACAAGCATACAGATACATTCATGGGATTCCACTGCGGAAATACATGCTCCAAGAAGCTTGCATTCCATGAGATGAAGTATCAGATGATCATGGCAAGAGCACTTCCTATCGAAGTTACAAACGGAACTCTTGAAGGCGACATCATCCCCGGAGATATCACATTCTTCAGACTTCAGTCAACAGCTGATGCTAAGATCAGAGCATATCTTGCAGAAGGTGAAGTACTTCCCGTTGCAACCAAGTCCTTCGGTGGTATCGGTGTATTCGCTATTAAGGAAATGGGACGTTTCTATCGTCACGTGCTCATTGAGAAGAACTATCCTCACCACGGTGCCGTTACATTCGGTCATCATGGCAAGGCACTCTACGAAGTATTCAAATACATCGGAGTACCCATCGAGGATATCAACTACAATCAGCCCGCTTCACTTCCTTATCCTACAGAGAATCCTTTCAAGTAAGATAATATGTGAATATTTACGGTGCCCGGCGTTTGAAAAGATGCCGGGCATCTTTTATGTAAAAAGAAAAAAGAACCCGGTGCGTTTAACGCATCGGGCTCTTTTGATAAAAGGATGGATGATTAAAAACCTGAAAACAGTATTAATTCATAAGAGAGAATAGTTTTAATCCAAGAATGTCGTTGTATAAAAAAATATGATACAATAGATAAGATATGAGAAAATTCCTGAGGGTATTCTACAGACCGGTCGAAAAATTCTTTAATAACCTAAGATTCCGACACAAATTTTTTGTGCTTTATTTTTCGTGTGTCATCATACCTCTGATAGTTACCGACGCGATCATCTTAAACGCTGTTTACCAGCAGGAGATAAACACCATAAAATACGATATGGAATATGTCGCAGGCGTTTATCAGAATTACTTCGAAAACATGTTAAGCAGCGATGTTACACTTGCGGAAAGTGTTAACATGAACCCGAAGATAAATGATTTTGTAGTTAATCGATATGATACCGGATATGATTTTGTTTCAGAATATTACGATGTGATCAACGACTCGTTCCTCGAGACCACATCAGGTCTTAACAGAAACAGCATCGTCATATATGCGGATAACGATACCATGCTGGATTCGCAGTTTGTAAAAAAACTCTCCGGTGTCTATACGCAGAAATGGTATCAGGACTTTATCAAGAGTGGAAGAAAAGACCTGATAAGTGCATATTACGATGTAGACGAGACCAACGAATTCAGAAGCAAGAGAAAATTTTACTATGTGAAGAGAATGGATTACGAAAGAGAAAGCGGAGTCGCAAAGCTCGTTGTTATCGGTCATGACTCCAGTACTCTTCAGAGTAACTTAAAATCCTTCAATTCAAAATATCCCGCATACGTTATCATAGATGATTATGTAGTATTCTCCACTCTGGGCGATTCGATAATCTACAGAGAACAGGTGAATCTGAAAAATAAGAACAATGTAGTAAAGAGCGTGACCATCGCAGGTGCAAAGGTTGATATCATCATCGTTAACGAAGAAAGGATCATTTCTTCGGCGATAAAAGACAACTGGGAGATAGGTCTTCTGCTTATCATCTTTACGGTTATCGTTCCTTTCTTTATGCTCTCCGTGATCGAGAATACGGTTATCAAGAGAATAGCGATACTTGAGAATGCGTTCGGAAGCGAGAAGACAAACACCTTTAACTCGATCAAGAACGTTGAAGGTAATGACGAACTTGCGTCACTGATGAATAAGTACAACAGGATGGTCGATATAACCAACGAACTTGTGACCACCGTATATAAAGACAAGATCAAGGAACAGGAAAGCGATATCGCAAGACAGAAAGCCGAGCTTTTAGCCCTTCAGAGTCAGATCAATCCGCACTTTATGTTCAATGCGTTAGAGAGTATCAGAATGCACTCTCTCTTAAAGGGCGAGACGGAAACCGCATCGATGGTCGATAAGCTGGCCGTCATGGAAAGACAGAACGTTGAGTGGGGCAGGGATTTCGTTACGATCAAAAAAGAGATCGAATCCATCGAAGCATATCTTGCCCTGCAGAGTTACCGTTTCGGCGACAGACTTTCCTTTGACATCGATGTCGAAAAGGACTGCGAGCTTTACGAAGTTCCGAAGCTTACGGTCGTAACATTTGTTGAAAACGCGTGCGTTCACGGAATCGAATCCAAGGCTACGCAGGGCTGGATCTTCGTCCGTGTTTATAAAGGGGAAAAAGAACTGTTTATCGAAGTCGAAGATACCGGTGAAGGTATGACTGAAGATAAAGTCAAAGAGATGGTTAAAGATATAGAGGAAGCTTCGATCGAAACCATCAAGAACAGAAAACATGTCGGAATCCTGAATGCCTGCTTAAGACTTAAGATGGTGACCGGACATACGGTCAAATTCGATATCGAAAGCGAAGAGGGAGTAGGCTTAAGTGTAATAATTCGTATTCCTCTTGATAAACTCAAGAAGGCAACGGAGGTAGAATGATGTTAAAAGTCATGCTTGTAGATGATGAGCCCTTTATTTTGCAGGGTTTAAAGATCCTTGTTGACTGGGAAAAAGAAGGCTATGAAATAGTTTGTGCCGCATCGAACGGAAAAGAGGCACTCGATTATCTTAAGGATAATGAAGTGGACCTTATCATTTCCGATATCCAGATGCCGGTAATGACAGGTCTCGAACTTCTCGAAACCATCCACAAAAAAGGAATATCCAAGGCAAGATTCGTTATCCTTACGGGTTACGATGATTTTTCATATGCTCAGAGAGCCATTAAGTTTAACTGTATGGACTATATCTTAAAGCCCGTTCAGAAGAAGGATATACTTACTCTTTTAAGAAAAGTTTCCAATCTCGAAAAAGCGAACAAAGAGCAGGAAGACGACCGTCAGAAGATGGAAGACGCTTATCTTGCAAGAAACGTTATCGCCCTTATCAAGGGTAAATTCGACGAAAACAATCTCGAGTACGTAAAAAAGCACATGCAGCTTTCCGGAAAGATCAGATATGTCGACATCGAGCTTGCCGGCGAATACAGAGAAAACGAAGAGGACGATTCTGATGCGAGAGGTCTTCAGCATCAGCTCCATTCCGTATGCCGCGAGGTTCAGAAAGAAAACATCAACCACTTTATCTTCGATGTTTCCTACGACGAATCGAGTTATGACGTAGGTTTTATCTACTGCGACAACATGGCCACAAGATACGACATGACGGATCTCGATTATTTTGAGAGCATGATCAAAAAGATCGAAGGAGTGCTCTTAAAGCCCGTAAGAATGATCTGCGGAAAAAGAGTCAACGACATTTCCCAGATAGCAAAATCGTACAGCTCCTGCAGAATGCTTAACAGTATCAAGGGCTTCCATAACGAAAAGAGAGTATACATTTACGAGGACGAAGTTCAGATCGAGCAGAAGAGTGCATATCTTTGCAAAAAGAGCCTCGACGAATGTATCGCGGCGATAGAAAAGAACGAAAAAGAACAGATAGAAAAGAGCGTGGAAAAACTCTACGAGGAGATCACCAACGTAGGCGAGAACTACAACCTCGTAAACTTAAACATCAACTATCTTTTATTCCAGCTCATCCACCTTGCGAGCGAGCAGGATGACAATGTCAATCAGGAAGAAGTCATCCAGTACATTTCAGAGAACTCGTTCGAAGAAACTTTATCGAGAGGTTCGAGCCAGCACTTAAAGAACTTCGCACTTCAGTATGCGGACTATCTTATGAGCTTAAGAAAGAACGTCTCAAGAGGAATCTTATCAAGCATCGAAAAAGATATCGCAGAGCATTATGCCGAGAACATCTCTCTTAGAAACCTCGGTGAAAAATATTATATGAACAGTTCCTATTTGGGACAGGTCTTCAGAAAGAAATACAATGTTTCGTTTAAGGATTATCTTACTAACATCCGTATCAACGAGGCCGCAAAACAGCTTATCATGACCGAAAAGAAGATCAACCAGATCGCCGAGGAAGTCGGTTACATGGACTGCGATTATTTCATCAGGAAATTCATCGAGATCAAGGGCTGTACCCCTTCGAAATACAGAAAGAACAATAACCTTCAGTAAGGAAAAGATATGAAAAGCATAGCAATCATAACCGCCAGAGGCGGAAGCAAAAGAATCCCCAAAAAGAACATAAAGGAATTCCTCGGCAAACCGATCATCGCATATTCGATCGAGGCAGCACTCAATACCGGACTCTTTGATGAAGTAATGGTCTCCACGGACTCCGAAGAGATCGCCGAGGTTGCGAAAAAGTACGGCGCAAAGGTTCCTTTTTTCAGAAGCGAAAAAACAAGCGGCGATTTTGCAACGACAAACGATGTGCTCCTTGAGGTTATCGACGAGTACGAAAAGAGGGGCGAGAGATTCGATTACGGCGTATGCGTATATCCCACCGCACCCTTTGTTACCGCAGAAAAGATAAAGGATGCGATGGAGAAGTTTATCGAGAGCAAAGCGGATTCGCTCATTCCCGTGGTCGCATTTTCTTTTCCTCCGAAAAGAGCGATGGTCATAAGGGACGAAAGACTTGTATTCGAATATCCCGAATTCATGGACGCCAGATCCCAGGATCTCGAGAAGGAATACCACGACGTCGGGCAGTTCTACTGCTTTAACGTCGAAAGCTATAAGAAAAACAAAAAGCTGATGCTCGGAAACATACTTCCCTACGTTATCGACGAGATGGAAGTTCAGGACATAGATAACGAATCCGACTGGAAGATCGCAGAGATCAAGTACCGGAAACTTCACCCGTAAACATTTTTTATCAGAGGAAAAAAGATGAAAATACTTCTTACCGCCATCGGAAAAAGAGTGGAACTTATCAAACATTTAAAGACGAGATTCACCGTTGTGGGCGCAGACTGCAGCGACCTTAATCCCGCAAAATATTTTGTCGATAAATTCTGCCTCATACCCCGTGTAACGGATGGGGAATACATTCCCACCCTTTTAAGAGTGTGCAAAGAAGAAAAGATCGATTATCTGATCCCCCTTCTTGAAAACGAATTTCCGATCCTTGATAAGGCGAGAGAAGATTTTGAAAAAACAGGAACGCGTCTCGTGCTTTCCGACGGAAAGGTCCTTGATATCTGCAAAGATAAGAAAAAGACCAACGGATTTTTCGAGAAATATTCGATCCCCGCACCGAAGGTGATCGGTGAAAATGAGACATGCAGATATCCCGTTATCGTAAAACCCGCGGACGGCATGGGAAGTGCCGGAGTTTATTCCTGTGCGGATGAAGATGACCTTAAATACGCATTAAAGAAAGTTAAAGATCCCATTATCCAGGAAAAGATAAACGGCACCGAGTATACGATGGACGTTCTCTGCGATATGAACGGCAAAGTGATCTACGTTGTTCCGAGAGAACGTATCGAAGTTATTAACGGTGAAGTAAATAAAAGTGTGGTCGTTCTCGATGAAAAGATCATCGAACTTTCAAAGAAAGTCATGGGAGCACTTAACAAAGAAGGAAAGGCTGTCGGCCCCTATACCCTTCAGTGCTTCAAAGAAGAAGACGGCTCATTGAAAATGCTTGAGATCAATCCGAGATTCGGCGGCGGCGTTCCGCTTTCATTTGCGGCAGGCGCAGATTATGCCGAAGCACTTTCCTGTATATTCGAGGGAAAAGAACCCGAGGTTCATCCCGTAAAAGAGATCACCATGCTCAGATTCTCCGAATCCGTATTTGTACAATAAGTGGAACATATGACTTTTAAGGAGCTTCTTAACAGAATATTTAAAAAGAAAACAATCGTTACCGGAACGATCGTTTCTTTTCTTATCACTTATTCTTTCTTTTTCGGGTTTCTTTGTGATACCGAAAAGAACGGTTTCAGAGGATATTACCCGATCGTTTTCCTTTCTTTGTGGGTCGTATTTCTTTTTATCACGATCCTTTTATGGACCGGAGTCGACGGGCTGAATGAAAAGATAATAAAGAAAAGCGAAGGCGCAGAGGAAAAGGAAATATCGAAAAGAAAGAAGATTATCCTGTTTTTTGTTTCGTTCGCGCTTCTTTTTGCAGCATGGATACCCTGCTGGCTGGCGTCATGGCCCGGATTCTTTTCGTATGATGCGGGAAAAGAATTCGTTCAGATCTGGTATCCGGAAGTTCCTATCTGGGGAAGGATTTCGATCATCCATTCGACTCTGCTTCTTTTATCCTGCAAGGCGGGAATGAAGCTCTTCGGGGATTTCAATTCGGGGATTGCGATCTTTACCGCGCTTCATCTGCTCCTCGGTGCGGCGGTCCTTTCGTACGAGACGGTATTTTTATATTCCTTAAAAAGAAAAAAGATCGTATATGTGCTGACGATGGCGTACTTTATGTTTTCGCCGACAGTGATCCTTTTTTCGGGATGCTCGAACTCGACGATATTCGGCAGCCTCCTGGCTTCCCTTATGATAATAAAGTTTTACGAGATCTTTATACTTGATTCCCTGAAAGATAAGAGCAAAGCATACAGGATCGTTTCGTTTATCGCTTTTGCTGCATTATCGATCCTGACATGCCATATACGAACATCGTTCATGTTCCTCTTTTCTTTGATGATGGCGTACGTGATCGTCAAAATGTATAAAAAGCCTGCAAGGATCGTTTTTATGATCGCAGTCTTTATAATGCTTTTTGTGTTCAACAAAGGACTTGTGAAACTCGTAAACGCCGAGAATCCTCCGGATTCCGAACTTATGAGCATTCCGGTCCAGCAGCTCGCCAATGTATATGTAAAAAAAGGCGATGCCGCTTTTACGGTTGAAGAGAAGGAAGTTCTTTTAAGATATTATGCCGAAGAGCATTTTCAGTATTACTGCCCATGGTGTGCGGATGCGATCAAGCTCGGGTTAAACAACGATGAGTTTGAGTACCGCGCGGGAGATTTCTGGAAGCTCTGGATAAAGAAGGGGTTAAGATATCCTTTCGAGTATCTCGAGGCGTGGAATTATCTTTCATACGAAGCCTGGTATCCGTTTACCGAGCCCGATGGCTATACGAGAAGAAATTATATCGAATCCGAATACAGGAGCGATTATTTTAAAGTGAATCCCGAGGCACCTGCGGAACTTGACAGCAAGATCCCCGCACTTTACGACCTTGTGGAGAGCTTTTCGACAGAGGCGTATGTTCACAGGATCCCCATACTCGGGCAGCTCTGCACGATAGGATATCAGTATCTTTTCCTGCTTTTTGCCGCGGGTTATTCGATACATGCAAAAAGAAAGGGATTCAGATTCATAAACGCATTGAATCTCGCTTATTTTACAATGATGCTTTTTGCACCGATCGTATTGCTTCGATACCATCTGCTTCTTTTCTATCTTTTCCCGATAACGGCCGCGAGCCTCTTCGGAAAAAGTTCATTTGAAACAAAAGGAAAAGCCGAATGAATCTAAAAGGAATAAAAGCCTACATCTTCGATCTGGACTACACGCTCTACAATGAGATGCAGTTTTTCGATTCCGGGATGAAGGATGTAAGCGAATATGTCAGCGAAAAATATAATATCTCCGCAAAGGAAGTGTATGACTTTTGCATCGGATCCGTAAAAAAAGAAGGAAGAGGCAAAACATATAACCGGCTTTGCGAAGAGTATGATCTTGATGAAGATCCGATGAAACTCGTAGAGGTATACAGGGCAACGAGGCCAAAGCTTTATTTATATGAAGAAGCAGAGGAAGTTTTAAAGGTCTTAAAGAAAGAAGGAAAACTCATCGGGGTGATAACGGACGGAAACGCAAAAGTCCAGGAAGCCAAGGTCGAACTTTTAGGGCTTTTTGATATCATCGATGCGCTTGTCTTACCCGATGCTCTGGTAATAGACGGTGAAACGCATTTTACCAAGCCGAATCCTGTCGTTTACGAAGCGTGCCTTGAAAAACTTGGCGTCAAACCGGAGGAAGCGGTATATATAGGAGACAATCCGGCAAAGGATTTTGCGGGTGCGAAGAAGATCGGGATGAAAACGATCCAGATCGTAAGGGATGAAGGACTCTTCATGAGAAAGGACGCTCCATCGAAAGAATACGAGGCAGACATTAAAATAAAAGATCTGAGAGAGATCTTAAGATAAAACAGCAGAGTTCATTTATAAAAGAGAGAAACGTTATGGAAAAAGTAATAGAAATCGACGGAAAGAAAATAGGCGGAAACAATCCCGTGTTCATAGTGGCCGAGATGTCGGCAAACCATAACGGCGACTACAACCGTGCGGTGGAGATCATGCATGCGGCCAAAGAAGCCGGTGCGGATGCGATAAAGATACAGACTTATACCGCGGACACGATAACACTTGATTCCGACAAGCCGTATTTTAAGATCACACAGGGAACCCTCTGGGACGGAAGGACCCTCTACGATCTTTATAAAGAAGCTTATACACCCTGGGAATGGCAGGCGGATCTTGCGGCCGAGGCAAAAAAGATGGGACTTACCTTTTTCTCATCGCCTTTTGACCTTACGGCGGTTGATTTTCTTGAGAAGATCGACGTTCCCTGCTACAAGATCGCATCTTTCGAGATCACGGATATCCCCATGATAAGAAAGATCGCAAGATTAAAGAAACCCGTTATCTTTGCAACGGGTATCGCATATAAGGATGATATAAAGCTTGCACTCGATACCTGCAGGGAAGAGGGCAACGATCAGATAATCCTTCTTAAATGCACTTCCGCATATCCCGCACCTTTTGAAGCGGTAAATCTCGAGATGATCCCGTATCTTGCGGACGAGTTTGACTGCGTGAGCGGCTTATCGGATCACACGATGGGATATTCGGTAGCGATCGCTTCGGTGGCAAAGGGCGCAAAGCTTATAGAAAAGCATTTCACTTTAAGCAGAGCCGACGGCGGAGCCGACAGCGCTTTCTCGATGGAGCCCGAAGAATTCAGGCAGATGTGCATCGGTGTACGTCAGGTGGAAAAAGCTCTTGGCAAAGTCGGATTCGACCTTTCCGAAAAGCAGATAAAGGAAAGAGAGCATACGAGAAGCCTTTTCGTATCTTCCGATATAAAGGCCGGAGAAGTGTTCACTGAGAAAAATATAAGATCTGTACGCCCGGGATACGGACTTCATACGAAATATTATGAAGAGATCCTCGGTAAAAAGGCACTCTGCGATCTCGAAATGGGAACCCCGATGGACTGGAAGTACGTGGAAGGCTTTGAAAACAGAGAGAACACGGACTGCCCCGCAGGCGTAAAAGTACAGTAAAAAACAAGTAAAAATCGGTAAAAAAAGGACAAATCACCCTATAAAATACAGTAGGCAAAAGCAAACTATATTTTATAGGGTTTTTTATAGAATTTTATAGGGTTAACAAAAAATGTATCAAAAGTATAATTGGAAGTACGATTAGCCGTATTGACGGTATAGTTTTATAGGAGGTAAAAAAATGAAAATGAAGAAATTCATTGCACTCGGCATGGCTGGTATGCTCAGTGCAGCAACATTGGTTGGCTGTGACAACGGTAACACTGGTGTTGTAACACCCGTTGATGGTGAAGAAGTTGGCGGCGGCGAAGATGTTGGCGGCGGAGAAGCAGATGGTAGCGGTAACCTTGTTACAACTACAGAGTACGCTGATGATGAGATCGTAGATTTCACAATGTTCGCAGCAATGCCCGGTTCCGAAATCAATGACGGAAACGACATTCAGGAAATTATCGCAAAGAAGACCGGTGTTAGAGTTAAGGAAACTTGGCTTACAGGTCAGACAGCAGCAGAAGCTGTTGGTTCAATCCTTGCTTCAGGTGACCTTCCTGACTTCATCGATGGTGGTGACGGAATGAAGGAACTTTACGAAGCTGATACTCTTGTAGCATGGGATCCTTACTTAGAGAAGTATCCTAACCTTAAGGAAATGTTCTCCGATTATGAGTGGGATATGTTCCGTCAGGACGATGGAAAGATCTACTGGGCTAACGTATTCAACAACACATACGGCGAGTCCAAGGCTACAGGTCATAACGACGAAGCATTCTGGATCCAGGTTAGAGTACTTGAGTGGGCTGGTTATCCCGAAATCAAGACTATGGACGAATACTTCGATCTTCTTGAGAAGTACTATGCAGAGAACAAGTCATTCCAGGATGCTGAAGGCAACACAATCAACATCATCCCTTACACAATCCTTTGTGATGACTGGAGATACTTCTGTCTTGAGAACGCTCCTCAGTTCCTCGATGGTTATCCCAACGATGGTTCTGTAATCGTAGATCCTAAGACAATGAAGATCGTTGACTACAACACAACTCCTACTGCTAAGGTTTACTTCAGCAAACTTAACGAAGAATACAACAAGGGTATCGTTGATAAAGAGTTCGCTACTCAGACATACGACGAGTACATCGCAAAGCTTTCTACAGGTGCTGTACTTGGTATGGTTGACCAGAACTGGGACTTCAACTACACAATTACACCTATCTTTGCTACATCAGGTTTAGCAGATCTTGGTTGTGAATATGTTCCTTTAGGACTTGTTGTTGATGGTGTTACAGAACAGAGATGGCATACATACGGTGATACAGTTAACCAGTCTTCTGGTTGCGCAGTTACAACAAGCTGTGAAGATCCCGACAGAGCATTCCAGTTCTTAAACGACATCCTTAACCAGGATATTCATGATCTTCGTTTCTGGGGCGTTGAAGGCGTTGACTACTTAGTAGACGAAGACGGTATGTACTACAGAACTCAGGAAATGAGAGACAAACTCAACGATACAGGTTACAAGGCATCTCACGTATGTAACTACTCATACATGCCTCAGTGGCTTGGAACAAGCAAAGACGGAAAGAACGCTATGCAGCCCGCAGAGCAGGCATCCGAGTTCTACGCAGGACCTTCAGAGCCTCTTTCAAACTGCTTCAAGGCATACAATGCCGGCGGTTATCCCGACATGATCGGTTCTGTTGAAGATGATATCAATGCTACACATCCTTGGTTCCCTATGTGGTCTTGGTCAAACGAACTTAACAACGACACAGCCGGTGGCGTTGCTTGGGGCAAGATGGGCGAGACAAAGCATAAATGGCTTCCTAAGGTAGTTATGGCATCTGACTTCGAGAAGGAATGGTCAAGCTACATGGATGCATACAATGCATGCAAGCCTGAAGACTTCCTCAACGAAGCTCAGGAAGTACTTGATGGACGTATGGAAGCATACGAAGCAAGCAAGTAATTCATCTTGTAAAAGATAAAATATAATTAGGAAATGGCAACCATGGTTGTTTATGCTGTGGTTGCCATTTTAAAAGAAAGGGAGGCTTTACAATGGCATACGAGGACCAGTTTGTCAACTCCGGAGCAGCGGGCGAGACAGAATACAATTCCCAAGCCGAAGTAAATGAGGCGGAAGCAACCGCTGATGCATATGTAGTTGAAAATTATGCCAAAGAGGCATATGAACACAAGTCATCGCTTAATGACGAACAGATTAAGCAGTTATCAAAGAAGAGAATATCAAAAGGCGAATTAAAGAGACAGTCGGTTTTGCTCATCATCGGAGCAATATTCGTATTATACGGATTATTATTCTATTATCTTCCTCTTGCAGGATGGATAATGGCATTCCAGAATTTTAAACTCAAAACCGGTTTGCTTCATTCGAAGTTCGTAGGTTTTGACAAGTTCAAATTCATGTTTGAATTTGACACATTTGAATACGCACTTGAAACATCAGGAAATATTTTCAGTGCATTTAAGACATGGATCAACAATGTTGTATTCGTAAGAACGATCAGAAATACCATCGGTATGGGCGCTCTTAACCTGGTTACAACATTTATCATGGCAATCGTATTTGCCATCTTACTTAACGAAGTAAAGAATAAATTAGGAAAGAGATTAGTACAGACAATTTCTTACTTACCTCACTTCCTTTCATGGATCATCGTTTGTGGTATCATTCATGACTCACTTTCAAGTACAGGTATCATAAACGACGTATTAAGATTTTTCCACATCGTGGATGACAGCTACAACTTCTTCGCCCACCCGGCGTGGTTCTGGCCGATCGTAGCTTTCTCCAATGTTTGGAAAGAGACAGGTTGGAATGCGATCATTTACCTCGCAGCTATCACAGCTATCGATCCTTCACTTTACGAAGCAGCTGAGATCGACGGTGCAGGCAGATGGGGAAAGATCAGATACATCACACTTCCCAGTATTTCACCTACAATCGTTATCCTTCTTGTTATGAACATCGGTTTCCTTCTTAATGCCGGATTCGAAGTTCAGTACTTACTCGGTAACGGTCTTGTACAGGACGTATCGCAGACTATCGATATCTACGTTCTTAACTGGGGTGTAGGACAAACGGACTACTCGCTCGGTACCGCAGCCGGTATCTTCAAGAGTGTGGTTGCTATCCTGTTGATCGTAATATCCAACAGTGTAGTTAAGAAATTAGGCCAAGAGAGCCTGTTCTAGGAGGGAGAGAATACGATGAAAATGAAAAAAGACGAATTCGCTCTCAATTACGGCGGCTCACACGGCCAGGAAAAAGAATTGAGTGCGGAAGAAGTAAAAGCATTAAAGAGAATGGCTCACAAGCATACCAAGAGAATGGATGCATGGGGATGGGCATTCGTAATCTGCAATACAATCTTCCTTGTATTGTTCACAATAGTTACACTTTACCCCGTTTTGAATACCGTAGCGTATTCATTCAACGACGGTCTTGATGCGGTTCGAGGCGGAATTTACCTCTGGCCCAGAAAATTCTCTGTTGAGAGTTATTCAAAAGTTTTAAATATCCAGGGATTCCTTGTAGGTGCCAAGATCACTGTTTTAAGAACACTGCTCGGTACATTCACATCCCTTATCGCTAACGCATTGCTTGCATTTATCATAAGCCGTAAGAGATTCCTTTTCAGATCATCTCTTTCACTTTTCTGGGTAATCACAATGTACGTTAACGGCGGTATGATCCCTGTAATGTTACTTTACAAGTACTTACACCTTACAGGTTCATTCTGGGTATACATTGTTCCCGGTATGGTAAGTGCTTTCAACGTAATGGTTCTTAGAACTTACATGGAAGATCTTCCTATGGAATTGGAAGAATCTGCACAGCTCGACGGTGCGGGATATATCACGATCTTCATCAAGATCATTTCCCCGCTTTGTAAACCCGTTTATGCGACGATCGCATTGTTCGTAGCAGTATGGCAGTGGAACTCATGGTTCGATGCTATGCTCTACAACCGTATGAAATCAGAATATACAACATTGCAGTACGAATTGATGAAATTGCTCAACTCGGTAATGCAGCAGAGCGGTAGTGCAAACGGAAACAACACTACAACTACTTCAAAACAGGTAACACCTGTCAGCGTAAGATCCGCTGCTACAGTAGTTACCATGGTACCTATCATCTGTATCTACCCTTTCTTACAGAGATACTTTGTAACCGGTCTTACAATCGGTGGCGTAAAAGGTTAACCAAATTTCAAAAATATATTTTGAACCGCTTCGGAACTGCTTATTCCGAGGCGGTTTTTTCTCTGAATTTTCACATTTGATCGATTGAAATAAATTTGGGATATATGATATAATGCCCGAAGACCAAAGAAGCTTGGAAGGTTTCATTTATGAACATTTTTAAATTTGACAGTCCCGTAATGAACTTTATCGGGAAGGTAGCCGACTTTATAATACTTAATATCCTTACGCTCGTATGCAGTATCCCCATCATCACATTCGGTGCTGCTTATACGGCAAAGTATTATGTGTCGATGAGGATAATAAGAGGCGAAGAAGGTACGGTTTTCAAACCTTACTTCAAAGCATTTAAAGACAACTTCAAACAGGCTACTTTTGTATGGATAATCCAACTCTGGGTACTCGTCTTACTCGGCGTTGACTGGATCTGGATCTACAACAAGGGATTTAAGAATGTTAATGAATTATACCTTATCGCACTTGGTCTGCTCACACTTTTCGTGATCTTCATTACGATAACGATCTTCCCTTTCATAGCAAGATTCGACATGACGATAAAAGAAGCTTTCAAAGGTGCAGGAATCTTTTCATTCCTTTATTTCATCAAGCTTTTACTGATCGTCGGTCTTGAGATCATCACATTTATCTCATGTATCTGGTATGCACACTGGCTTCCCGCGATCCTTTTGTTCGGAACCACCACGGCATTCTATTTTATGAACCTTACACTTGTCAAAGGCTTTAAAAAGCTTGAAGACAAGCTTGCAAAAGAAGGCGGAAGTAACAAGGATGTCGAGGATGCGTTTGCCAAAGATGATTCCGAAGAGAATGCCGAAGAGGCCACAGAAGAAAAGACAGATGCAACAGACGTAAAAGAAAAGGAAGAGAAAGAAGAGAGCAAACTCGGAGATACCATCGTATTAAGACCCGACGAGCATACTCTCAAAGGAAAATTCGAAGCAGAGAAAGAGACATTCAAATCTCTCGATACCAAAGAAAAAGTCAGATTCATCAGGGATTACTACGGACTTAAGATATTCCTTGGGATCTGTGTTGCCATATTTGCGATATGGTTCATATACGATGCGTTCTTAAGCCAGAAAGAAATGATCTATTCCGGCGGACTTTTATTCTGCGTGGCAAGCGAGGAAGGAAAAGAATATCTTACAGATGATTTCCTTGATAAGGTTGCTACGAACAAGAGAAAACAGCAGGTTAATTTGTCGGATGATCTTACAATGACCCTGGTAGAGGGAGTCGAAGGCCAGGAATTAAAGACGGACCCTTCACAGGATCAGTACCTGTTCCCGATGATCGTTGCGGGATATTACGATTATTTCCTTATCGATGCAAAATTCATCGACCATTATATCGAACTTGACTGCTTTAAGGACATCACTTCTTACGCGGATATGTATAATATCCCCGAAGAAGACAGATATGTTTATATTCCTGAGGACGAGGAAGTAACTGAAGCAGATTTGACAGAAAGAGGAATTTCTGCTATAAAACTTCCTGAAGATATATGTAAAAAAATAGGAGTAGACAGTTTAAGCGGTGAGGGAGTTTACCTTGCACTTATACTTAACGATAAATCGTCTGAAACAGACGACACATTTATGCAGTATGTGTTTGGGGATAATTAAACATACGGCATAATAAGGGGAATTCATTAATTTACGGGTAATACGGGGAAATCTTTGAATCGGTGTAACGGAAATCATTTAACAGGAAAGAAAACCGATTATGAGCAAAAACCAAAACAGAACTACCGAAATAAATGAAAAGACGCCGCTTCTTGTGATAGCGGGCCCCATGTTTTTCGAGATGCTTCTCGGAATCATGCTTAATAATATCGATACGCTGATGCTGAGTCATTATGACGAATATGCAGTCGGTGCGGTCGGTAATGCCAACCAGATATTATTCATGATAAATATCCTTTTCAACATCATCGCAACGGCTACCAGCGTAGTTGTAGCCCAGTACCTGGGTGCAAAGATGTATGAAAAGATGAATATGATATATTCGCTTGCGGTGATATTCAATGCCACCTTCGGGGTCCTTCTCAGCGGACTCATCGTACTGGCCAATCCCGCATTCATGGCATTTCTTCAGATCTCCGATGAAATGCGCCCGCATGCCATGACATATATTTATATTGTCGGCGGCGGAAGTTTTCTTATGGCGATGTATAACGTTCTTATACAGATCCTTCGCTGTAACGGATATCCCAAGATCGGAATGTATATTTCCATAGCAATCAACGTGATCAATATAGGCGGAAACTATCTTTTCCTCTATGGCGGATTAAAGCACCTTAATATGGGTGTTGCCGGTGTTGCCATTTCAACGGTCGCTGCCAGAGTCATCGCGGTTATCGCAGCTTTTGCGTTCTTCTACATCGCAAAGATAGGAAAGATTGCTATCAAATATATAAAACCTTTCCCGTTTGACCAGCTTGTGAAGATGATAAAGATAGGTCTTCCTTCGGCAGGAGAAAATCTCTCCTACACGATGTATCAGATGTGTCTTTTGTCGTTTGTAAACATGATGGGCAATGATTCGGTAAATGCGAGAGTTTACTGTAACTCGATCATTTCCTTTGCGATCGTATTTTCCAATTCGTCCGCAATGGCTACCCAGATCATTACCGGTCATCTTGTTGGTGCGGGAAAGGAAGAAGCGGCATATAAGAGAGTGTTTAAGACTCTTCTTATATCGATGCCGATAACCATAGCTTTGGCGACCATCAACAGGATCATCTGTCCTTACACTTTAAGGATATTTACGGATAACGAAAACATCATCGCACTCGGATGCACGATCATGTTCGTCGATATCTTCGTAGAGATCGGAAGGTGCTTAAATATGACATTCATCTGCTCCTTAAAGGCTGCAGGTGCATATCTTTTCCCTCTGATAGTCGGTCTTTGTACGATGTGGGGACTTGGTCTGACTTTGGGATATGTATACGGTGTCGTACTTGGCATCGGAATCGCCGGAGTCTATATGGGCACCGCAACGGATGAGTGTGTAAGAGGACTCATCGTTATGTATTACTGGTACAGGAAAAAATGGTACGGAAAATCCGTGGTAGAAAAAAATAAAGAAGAGATCACTCAGACTGAAGAGGAAGAGACACGATAAAAGTACTTCCTTTATCGGGTGAACTCTCGACGGAGATACGGCCTTCCATCATCTCGACGATCCTTTTGACCAAAGAAAGGCCGAGGCCGTTTCCCGCCGTTGCATGCGAAGAATCGCCCTGATAAAACTTCTCAAAGATGTGATTTTTTGTATTTTCGTCCATGCCAATGCCGTTATCCGAGACTGCGACGAATACCGCATCGTTTGCGGTATGGCATTTTACCGTGACCGTTCCGCCCTCAAGCGTAAACTTGATGGCGTTTGAAAAAAGATTCATCCAGACATGGTATAAAAGATCTTTATTCTGATAATATTCTATTTCATCAAGATCCATATCTATCGTAATGTTCTTATCGCTCCACTGTTCCTCTAAAAGAAGCATACAGGTTCTAAGCTGCTCATCGAGGCTGAACTTTTCCCTGTCGGAAACGATCTCCTGGGATTCGAGCTTTGAAAGCAGTAAAACGTTTGAACTCATATTGGCGAGGTGCTCGCTCTCATCAAGGATTATCTTGGCAAATTCCCTCTGCTGCTCGGGCGTAAGATCGCCCTTATAAAGCTGGTTTGCAAAACCTCTTATCGAAATGATGGGGGTCTTGAACTCATGCGAAAAATTGTGGATGAAATCGTTTCGAAAGATCTCCGTTGAAGAAAGTTCCTGCGTCATATCCTCAAAGGATTCAACCAGAGTACCGAGGTCGGTTCGCTCGGTAAAAAAGTTTGTGATGCCTTCGGTATTGATGTCGTAATTCCCCTCACTTACCTGTTTTGTGAGCTTGGTAAGCTTACGAAGAGGCATAAAAACGTTTCGGTTTATGACGATGGAAAGAGCGGAAGACGAAACGTATGAGAATATCAGAACTATGATCGTTAGTTTAAGGGGATTGATGCCTAGACGGTCTTTAAGCGGGGTCTGGTAAAGGATCATCATGATGCCGCCGGCCAAAACGTTTGAGACCGTAAGTGCGAACACCATAAAAAAGCTGATTCGAAAGATTATGCTTTCTATCAGCTTTGTGAAAACGCTTACGATCCAGTTTGAGAGTTTTTTAAACGCTTTTCGCATTTTAATCCTTTTTGACTGCTTTGTAACCTAAGCCTCTTACGGTCACTATCTCAAAATCCTCATTGGATTTGAAACGGTCTCTTAAGTGGTTGATATGTACGTCAACCGTACGCTCTTCGGACTGCGTTTCCGAATCCCAGAATTCTTCCATAAGCTGTTTTCTTGTAAATGTTTTGTTGGGATACGAGAGAAGTTTGAAAAGAAGCTGGAACTCTTTTCTCGGAAGCTCGTACTCGGTCCCGCCTTCACGGACCAGGAACGAATCATAGAAAAGAGTGGTGTTTCCGATAATGAGTTCGTGCTCCGCTGCGATGTGGGCTCTTCTTAAAAGCGCCTGGATACGAAGCAGGAGTTCGACTTCGTCGATCGGTTTTATCATATAGTCATCGGTACCGGTCAGGAAGCCTTTTCTGATATCTTCCTGACGGTCCTTTGCCGTAACCATGATGATGGGTATCTGAGAACCCGAGTTTCTCAAAACTCTGGTAAAAGTGATGCCGTCCATAACGGGCATCATGAGATCCACGAGGATAAGATCCACGTGATTTTCGTCGAGCATCTTAAGTCCGACTTCGCCGTTTGGCGCAAGAAGAGCAGAATAGCCGTTCTGAGTGAGGACGACTTCCATGAGTCTGGCTGTATTCTTGTTGTCTTCAACAATCAGAATAGTAAACATGCACCGCTCCTTTTATAAAAAACAATGAACTGATCAATCTGCTTTATTGGACTGATCGGTATTCTTCTGCATGGAAGGAATGTTTAAGTATCTTACGATCTTCATGCTGGCATTCTTGATGAACTCTTCCTTACGAAGCTTTACGACTGCGATACGCTTAAACATAGGTCTCTTGTTGTTGATCTTTTCCTTAAGCTCGTTGAAGTAGTCGATATTGTCCATATAATCGTCTTCGGGATAGATCTCTGCAACGATCTTGCCGTCTTCGTCGTATACGAGAACTTCTTTTACATGAGGATCTCTTGCAATGTTTTCTTCAAGTTCTTCGGGTGAGAGGTTTTCACCGTTTGAAAGGATGATTAAGTTTTTCTTACGGCCTGTTAAAACGATGAAGCCCTGGTCATCCACAAATCCCAAATCGCCGGTATGATACCATCCGTCCTGAATGGCAGCAGCCGTTGCTTCCTCGTCCTTGTAATATCCCTTCATGACATTGTCGCCTTTAAAGAGAATCTCACCTTCATCGGATACTTTGACTTCCATACCGGGAACAAGCTGTCCGACGCTTCCGTCTCTGTGGAAGAAAGGTCTGTTAACGGCGGTACAGGGTGAACACTCCGTGGTTCCGTATCCGTTTAAGATCTCGATACCCCATGAACGGAATTCTTTTACATACATGGGATCGAGTGCTGCGCCGCCGCAGATGATGTATTCAAGGTTTCCGCCGAATACCTTGTGGATGGCGGAATAAGTTCTTCTTCTTACGTCAACACCGGTTGCAAGAAGCACGTCGGTGGAAGTCATGAGGCCTTTGATGGCTGTTGTTTTACCCTTTTTCTCGATCTCGGACCAGATCTGCTTGTGGAAGAATTCCACGAACATCGGAACGAGGAACATGGTCTGGGGCTTGAAGTCAGCCATATTCTTTTTAACGAACTTGGGTGACTTGTTGATGTATATCGACTGGCCGTAGTTCATAACCATGAAGATACCTACCACGAGGCCGAATGCATGGTGGAAAGGGAGTACGGCGAGTACGCTTCCGTCAAGTTTGAAAAGCTGACATGTACGGTTGATCTCAAAAGCGAGGTTGTGGTTGGTAAGTTCAACACCCTTGCTCTTTCCGGAAGTACCGGATGTGAAGAGGATCGCAGCCGTCTTGTCGGGGATGATCTGATATTTAAGGAAATCGGTATTCTTGTCGCGAAGAAGCTTTCTTCCTTCATAAAGAAGAGTATCGAAAGTTCCGAGGTCTATTACTTTTTTAACATTTCCTTCTTCGATCTTGTCAACATACTGATCGGTAACAAATGCGTAATCGCATTCGCCGAGCTTGATAAGTGCGTTGATCTCGTCTGCGGGAAGGGATTTGTCGATCGCTACCGCAACATTACCGCCGTTAACGCAGGCAAAGAAGGTTACGAGCCATTCGTAAGAGTTCTTGCCGATGATGGCTACATGTTTGTCGATGATATCGTTTTTGTACATCCATGTACCCATGGCGTTGATATCTTCTTTAAGATCCGAGAAGGTCTTTCTCATTTCACCCGTTTCGCAGGGGTAAACAAAAGCGATCTTGTCGGGAAGGTCAGCAGCCTTCGTAAGTACTAAATCTTTTAAGTCTGTAATATCTTCCAGCGTATCGTAAAGAGGATATTTTTTATTTTTCATCAGTGTGGAATTCCTTTCATAAATGAATGATCGAAATGCGAAAAGTTGACAGTTCAACATATCGCACGATTAACTATAATTATACTTGATTTGGCACTTTGAAACAACATTTTATTCCTAAAGTTAATGACTTTTTAATAAAGAAGTGTTACATTATTAAATGGTGTTTTGTTTTCGAATCGATATGATTTGAAAGAAATAAATCGTTTGGAAATAGGTAAGCAGTATTAATGAAAACAGGACTCATACTTGAAGGCGGCGGTCTCAGAGGCGCATTTACCGCCGGCGTATTGGATGTTTATATAAAAGAGGGCATAAAATTCGACTATGCGTGCGGTGTTTCCGCCGGTGCCGGAGTGCTTTATAACTACGTAGCTGAGCAGGAAGGACGTTCCAAGAACGTATTCCTCTGCCCCCGTGATCACTCGTATTACGGTTTCAGGGAATTTTTCAGAAGCGGCAAATTCATGAATCTCAAAAAGCTTTACGGCGAGATGGCATATGATGATCCGGCTTTTGATTTTGATACATTTTTTTCATCGATAACCGAAGTGGAAGTCGTGGCGACAAACTGTGTGACCGGAAAGCCCGAATATCTTAAGGACGACGGAACGGTTGAGTCACTCTTCGATGCGGGACGTGCGACAGGGTCACTGCCATTTATAAGCGGACCGTATAAGATCGGGGACAATTACTACATGGACGGTTCGGTCTCGGATCCCTTACCCATTCAGAGGGCCATCGACAAAGGATGCGAGAGGATAGTGGTCCTTTCCACAAAGGCTGACGGAATGAACCCTTCCAATCTGAAAAAATACACCCCTTTCATGAAAATAAAATATCCCAAATTCAAAGGATTCATCGATGCGGTCCAGGTCAGAATCCCGCTTCTTTTGGGTCAGTACGAGATGATGGAAAACCTTGAAAAAGAAGGAACCGTTTTAAGCTATCATCCGGCCGGACACTGGGATGTTTCCCATATGGAAAAGGATATTGAGAAGATACATGCTCTTTATGACGAAGGCGTCAGGGAAGCAGAAGCAAGACTTGAAGAGTTGAAGACATTTCTTCAGGGATAAACCGAAAGAGAGAGAAATATGCAGTCAGAGATCAACGTTGGAGTGGATATAGGATCCACGACCGCCAAACTCGTGATTCGAGACGGTAACGAGGTTATATACAAAAAGTATGAGAGACATTACTCTCAGGTTCGTCAGAAAACCCTTGAACTTTTAACCGAAGCAGAACCGTATCTCAAGGATAAAAAAATAAGGATCGCCATCTCCGGCTCCGCCGGAATGGGTGTTGCAGAGATCGCAAGACTTCAGTTCGTACAGGAAGTTTATGCGACTTTTGCGCTTGTTGAGGAAAGAGAGCCCGATACCGAGGTAGTTATCGAACTCGGTGGCGAAGACGCAAAGATAATCTTCTTAAAAGGCGGCGTTGATGAGAGAATGAACGGAACCTGTGCCGGCGGTACGGGTGCGTTTATCGACCAGATGGCATCGCTTTTAAACGTGACTCCCGACGAACTCGACGAGATGAGCCTTAAATGCGAAAAGGTTTACCCCATCGCTTCAAGATGCGGCGTATTTGCAAAGACAGATATCCAGCCCCTCATAAACCAGGGCGTTTCGAAAAACGATATCGCGGCAAGTATCTACATGGCCGTTGTCAATCAGACGATCACGGGTCTTGCACAGGGAAGAAAGATCAAAGGAAAAGTAATGTTCCTCGGCGGCCCCCTTTATTACAACAAGGGCTTAAGAAAAGCATTCAAAGAGACTTTAAAACTTGATGACGAAAATGCCGTATTCCCCGAATACGCACTTTACGCCGTGGCACTCGGTGCTTCGATCTTTGCCGAGAAAGCTGAAAAAACATACGAATACGACAAACTCATCGAAATGCTTAAGGAAACCGTTGCGGCAAAGAGAGAAGTTGCCAGCATGAAAGCTCTTTTTGCAAACGAAGATGAGTTTAACGAGTTCAAAGACCGTCATGCAAAAGAGACGGTCGAGTTTAAGGATATCGCCGCATACTCGGGCGACGCATACCTTGGTATCGACTGCGGTTCGACGACCACAAAACTCGTTCTCATAAACGACCGGAAGGATATCCTCTGGTATTACTACAATTCCAACAAGGGCAATCCCGTTGATGTCGTAAAAGAAAAATTAAAAGAAGTCCGCACACTCTGCGGCGACAGGATAAAGATCCGTGCATCGGCAGTTACGGGATACGGCGAGCAGCTCATCCTTAACGCTTTCCATGTGGACAGGGGTCTTGTCGAGACTATGGCGCATTTCATGGCGTCAAAGCAGTTCCTTCCTAATGTCGATTTCATCCTCGATATCGGCGGACAGGATATCAAATGTATCAAGATCAAAAACGAAGCCGTGGACAGCATCATGCTTAACGAAGCATGTTCATCGGGCTGCGGTTCATTCATAGAGACTTTCGCCAAGTCGATGGGATACGATACAAAGGAATTTTCAAAGCTCGGTCTTAAGGGCAACGCACCTGTTGACCTCGGTTCCAGATGTACCGTATTTATGAACTCATCCATCAAGCAGGCGCAGAAAGACGGTGTTTCGGTAGAGAATATCTCGGCCGGAATTTCCGTATCCGTAATCAAGAACGCGATCTACAAAGTTATCCGTGCGAACTCGCCCACGGAACTCGGCGAGCACATCGTCGTACAGGGCGGTACTTTCTTAAACGACGCGGTACTTCGCGCATTCGAAAATGAGATCGGAAAGAACGTTGTAAGACCTGCTATCGCAGGTATCATGGGTGCCTACGGTGCAGCCATTTATTCGATGGGCTTAGGCCTCGAAGAATCGACGCTCATTTCCCTTGATGACTTAAATACATTCACACATACATCCAAGGCGGCAGTCTGCCAGGGATGTACAAACCACTGCGCCCTTACGATAAACATCTTCTCGGACGGCGGAAAATACATCTCCGGAAACAGATGCGAAAAGATGACCGCCAAGGGTAAGATCGACGAAAAGTTAAACCTTTTCGAGTTCAAGAGACAGTATTTCATGAATCTCTGCTCACCCGCAAAGGAAGGTAAAAAGGTCATCGGTATGCCGCTTCAGCTCGGTATGTATGATCTTGCGCCTTTATGGGTAGGCATATTCGAAAGCCTCGGATTTAACGTAAAGCTTTCGGGTCTTTCCTCGAGAGATACATATCTTTTGGGACAGGACAGCATCCCTTCGGATACCGTCTGCTATCCCGCAAAGATCATGCACGGTCATATCGAACTTCTCGTTCGTGACAAAGTGGATGCGATCTTTGCACCCTGCCTTACATACAATATTGACGAAAAAGCCGGCGACAACCATTACAACTGTCCCGTTGTTGCTTACTATCCCGAGCTTTTGAGAGTCAATATGGATATCTTAAACGATGTCGAATACATTGCTCCTTTCTTAAGCGTTTCCGACGAAGCCGAGCTTGCGAGAGAACTCGAAGTCAACCTTCCGAAGGACCTTATCAATGCGGATAAGAAACAGATCCTTGAAGCCGTAAAAGAAGGCTTTAAGAGATATGCAAAGTATAAAGAAGATCTTTATGCCGAGACCGATAGGATCATCGCGAGAGCCAGAGAATTAAACAAAAAGATCATGGTACTTGCGGGAAGACCTTATCACATCGATCCCGAGATCGGTCACGGAATAGACCTGCTTGCCTGCAGTCTGGGATTTGCGGTTATCACGGAAGAATCCATCGCACCCAGGGTAGGAAGAGTTCCCACAAACGTACTTAACCAGTGGACCTTCCATCAGAGACTTTACAGAGCGGCTCACTATGCCGTTACCCAGAAAGACATGGAGCTCGTACAGCTCGTATCCTTCGGATGCGGAATCGATGCCATCACCACCGATGAAGTCAGATCCATCGTGGAGAACGCAGGCAGGATCTATACACAGATCAAAATAGACGAAATCAACAATCTCTCGGCGGTCAATATAAGACTCCGTTCTTTGCTCGGCGCGCTGGAGATGAGAGAGGGCAAACAATAAATGAACGATGCCGAAAGAATAGAATTTACCGCGGAAATGAAAAAGGATTACAAGATCCTTATTCCGACAATGCTTCCGCGTCATTTAAAAATGCTGGCTTCGCTTATGAGAGTCTACGGCTACGATGCCGAACTGCTTGAAAACAGCGGCAGAGAAGTTATCGAAACCGGCCTTAAATATGTTCATAACGACACATGCTATCCTGCTACGCTCGTAGTGGGCCAGTTCATCAATGCGCTTCAGAGCGGAAAATACGATGTTCACAAGACCGCACTTTTCTTTACACAGACAGGCGGCGGCTGCAGAGCATCCAACTACATCTCGCTTATCAGAAAAGCGTTGAAAAAAGCAGGATACGGCTATATGCCCGTTATTTCCTTAAACTTTGTCGGTATGGAGAAGAACTCGGGCTTTAAGCTTTCGCTTCCGATGGTAAGAAGAATGCTTTATTCCGTACTCTACGGCGATGTCATCATGACACTTACCAACCAGGCAAAGGCCATGGAAGTCCATCGTGGTGATGCAGAGGAAAAAGCTGATTACTGGACCAAAAAGCTCGTGGATCAGCTCGGAAAACCCGGTCCCCTTCCTTACTCAAAGATCAAAAACACATACAGGGAAATGGTTAGGGATTTCGCATCGATCTCGATGACAAAGGATTCGAGGATCAAAGTCGGGATCGTCGGAGAGATCTATGTTAAGTTTTCTCCTCTTGCAAACAGAAACCTTGAAAATTACCTGATCTCGGAAGGCGCGGCTCCCGTTATGGCGGGTCTTCTCGACTTCCTTCTTTTCTACGTGTACGGCCGTATCATCGAGCATGACATGTACAGAACACATAAGAAGAGCATCAATCTCTTAAAGATCGCATACAAAGTTTTCGAAAGAAAGCAGAAAGATATCATCAATATCATAAAAGAAGAGAGCGACTTCGAGGCTCCCACACCCTTCGCACATACGGTCGAACTGGTTAAACCCTATATCAGCCTCGGTGTAAAGATGGGCGAGGGATGGCTCCTTGTAGCCGAAATGATCGAGCATATCGACAAAGGCACAAACAACATCATTTGTACGCAGCCTTTCGGATGTCTTCCCAATCATATCGTCGGTAAAGGCGTTATGAAGATCGTTAAGGAGAAGAATCCCGGCGTAAACATCATAGCCATCGACTACGATGCGAGTGCAAGTGAGATCAATCAGCAGAACAGGATCAAACTTCTTCTTGCAAACGCAAAGAACGACGATACAGAAAATCAGGATAAGTAATCCGGACGGAAAAGAGATCAGTGCATATTTCACAACTAAATTTGTCAAAACAGTGATTTAGCTGTTAAAAATACACAAAAAAGTATTGATAATGAAATATGCGTGTAGTATTATAATCTCAAATCCTGTCCGGAATGAAAGTCTGGACCGAATCCCGCACGTTCGTGCATTTTTTTCACTTTGACACAATTTATAATATATGAGGGCGTGATTTTTGCGGCGAATCAGCTTTTGTATACTATGTGTTTCTATGGTCAAAATTTGTTCCGACCGGGTTTCAAGGGAAATACGGGAGAGGGAGCATTTTTTTTGCTCCCTTTTCTGATATAATAGAGTTATTATTGCGGGCTTTACAGATTTAATGTATACTTTTGTTAGCGAGGACTAACTAATGAAAAAGACATTTAAAGTAACCGGAATGAGTTGCGCCAACTGTGTTTCGAATGTAGAAAAAGCAGTAAAAAAGATCGACGGTATAAACGAAGTTAACGTCAATCTCATAGAAGAACTCATGCTGGTAAATTTCGACGAAGAAAAAACCGATGAGGAAAGCATCGCCGCAGCTGTAAGAAAAGCCGGATACGGCGCTTACGCTTTAGATGCGAAAGAAGATAAAAATGAAAAAGCAGCTCCCGAAAAGGATCATAAAAAAGCATCTCTTATCGCATCGATAATAATCATAGTTATACTTATGGTCGTTGCGATGGGACCGAAATGGGATGTTTCGACAAATGCGCTGCTTCAGCTTCTTTTGGTTATCCCGGTACTTATCCTTAACAGACATTTTTACATAAACGCATTCAAAGCATTAAGATCCGGCGGAACGAATATGGATGTTCTGGTTTCGCTCGGCTCTTTGTGTGCACTTTTTTACAGCCTTTACGGCCTCTTCATGATACTTATATCTTTTGAGCGTGGCGATTCGATGAAGGCCATGGATTATTCGATGAATCTTTACTTCGACTCGGCCGGAATGATACTTACACTCGTATCGGTCGGAAAGTATCTTGAATCCAAATCAAAGACCAAAACAAAGGATGCGATCGAAGGCCTTATCGATATGTGTCCCAAAAAGATCATAAGGATAAAGACCGACGAAAACGGAAACGAGACTGAAGAGACCGTTTCTCTCGAAGAGATAAAAAAGGACGATGTGATCCTTATTTCAAAGGGCGAAGCCGCGAGCGTGGACGGAACTGTCATTTTCGGAAAAGCCGATTTTGACGAGTCTGCGATAACGGGCGAGAGCGTGGCTGTAAGGAAGGAAGTCGGAGACGAAGTGACTTCCGGAACGATGGTTAAAGAAGGCTTTGTAAGAGTAAAGGCCGAAGGTGTCGGCGAAGAATCCACTCTTATGAAGATCGTTAAGATGACGAAGGAAGCGGGTGCGACCAAAGCGCCTATCGCAAGACTTGCGGATAAGATCTCCGCGGTATTTGTTCCCGCGATAATCGCCATTGCGATCATAACATTTATTGTATGGCTTATCCTTACAAAAGATTTCGAGACCGCATTTTCAAACGGTATCTGCGTGCTCGTGATCTCTTGCCCATGTGCGCTCGGACTTGCGACACCCGTTGCTATCACGGTCGGTATGGGAATAGGTGCAAAGAAAGGCATTCTCTTTAAGAGCGCCGAGAGTCTTGAGAGATTAAGAAGCACGGGCACGATAGTATTCGACAAGACAGGAACCGTTACCAAAGGTGTCGTATCCGTTGAGGGCGAAGTGAGCAAAGACGAAGTAAGAGAGACATCTCCCATCGCCATGAAGATATTAAAGGGCATGGGATTTGAGACGATAATGCTGACCGGCGACAAGAAAGACAAGGCACTCAAAATCGCCGAAGAAGCGGGCGTTTCATCGGTAAGATACGAGTTAAAACCCGAGGACAAGGCGGGTATCGTACAGGGACTTCAGAAAGAAGGCAAAAAGATACTTATGGTCGGTGACGGCATCAACGACGCTCCCGCACTTGCGAGCGCCGAAGTCGGAATGGCCATGGGAGCCGGGAAAGATATCGCGATCGAATGCGCCGATGTCGTGCTTATGCATTCGGACCTTTTGGACGTTGTACGTGCGATAAGACTTTCCAAGAAGACGATCACAAACATCAAGGAAAATCTTTTCTGGGCATTCTTTTACAATGTCCTTATGATCCCCGTGGCAGCAGGACTTATGCAGCCTCTTATCGGGCTTAAACTTAATCCCATGATAGGCGCAGCATGCATGAGCTTATCGAGTATCTGCGTATGTCTTAATGCGTTAAGACTTATGAGCGTAAACCTTGAGAAAAACATCGAAAACCCTTATAATGAAAGAGGTTGCGAATGCAACATCAGTACGGATAAAGGAGAAACGGAAGAGATGATCTCATTCACCGTAAACGGAATGATGTGCGAGCACTGCAAGAAGCGTGTCGAAGATACACTTAAAGCCATCGACGGAGTAGTCAGTGCAAACGCAGATCTTGAAGCAAAAAAAGTCAGCGTGGAAACTTCCAGGGAAGTTGATATTGATACATTAAAAGCAGCCGTAAAGGGTGCGGGATACGAAGTAGAATAAAAGGATTCGTATGACAGATATATGTGTTATAGGCGGAGGACCCGCAGGAGTTATGGCAGCATATGCCGCAGCTTCCTGCGGGAAAAAAGTCACGCTTATCGATAGAAATGAAGAGCCGTTAAAGAAGTTGCTTTTGACCGGTAACGGAAAATGTAATTATTCCAATGCCGATCTGAAAAGCGATGCATACAATTTCGGGAAAGATCATCCTTTTTGGAATGTATTAAAAGAATATGATTCCGAGTGGCTCGAAGAGTTTTTCAAAGAAAGAGGAATGCTTACATACAAAAAGGATTCTCTCAAATATCCGAGGAGCGAAAGATCGGATTCCCTTAAGAACCTCCTGATGGATCTTTTATCCGAAAAAAATGTGGAGATCGTAAGGGGCAAAAAGGTCGTTTCCGTCAAAAAAACAAGTGAAGACGGGGCGGACGGAGAGTATAATGAAGGGACGGGAGTTTTCGCCCTGACCTTTGAAGATTCGGATACTCTCGAATGCGGGAAACTCATAATCGCGACCGGCGGAAAAGCATATCCTTCGCTCGGCTCGGACGGTGCGGGTTACAGGCTCGCAAGAGAGCTCGGACATAACGTATCTTTTACATATCCTGTTCTGACCAGACTCATGACGGATGAAAAGGATGTAAACGCGATCGCCGGAGTCAGATTCAAGGCCAAGGTATCTGCCGAGATAAACGGTGAAACGGTGGCCGTGGAAGAGGGCGAACTTCAGTTTAACGACAATGCACTTTCGGGTATCTGCATATTTAACTTAAGCAGATATCTTTCAAAACCTCTCGAGGAAAATGCCGAATGTTACGTGATCGCGGATTTTCTTCCCGAGATGGGAAAAGAAGAATTAAAAGAATATCTCGATAAGATCTCAGGGGACGAGATCGGGAGATTCTTTGAAAGCACTTTCGGAGAAAAGACGGCAAATCTTCTGCAAAAGAGGATAAAGGAAAGCGGCGCGGATGCCGTATCTGTGATAAAGGATTTCAGGATAAAGATATCCGGACACGATTCTTTTAATCAGGCACAGGTCACAAAAGGCGGAGTAAACATCGACGAGGTCGATGGAAATATGGCATCGAAGATATGCTCCGGACTTTACTTTGCGGGCGAAGTGCTCGATGTGGACGGCAAATGCGGAGGTTACAACCTTCATTTCGCGTTTGCTTCGGGATACAAAGCCGGAATAAGCGCAGGCAGATAATCATTTTTGAATACATTTGTAATTTAGGGAGAATCAGTATGAAAAGAAAACAGTTTATGACATTATTACTGTCACTTACGGCAGGCTTATCGCTTGTCGCATGTACGCTTCCCGGAGTTCAGATCATGGACGGAGACGGAATGGTAAACGAAAATCCGACACCCGATCCCGTAAAACCGGCAAACGATACGAATGAAGGCGGAGAGGAAACTCAGACAGATCCTGACGCTGCAGAGAATACAGTGGATAATGATGCGATACTTGAAGCATTCATCAACAACGAATGCGAAGCCAAATTCGATCATGTCATATGGGATGAAGATGACTATTATACACTCGATGAAATGATCGAAGCCCGCGGCAAATATTTAACCGAATATTTATTCGGAAACGGCTACGAACAGGATCTTGAAAGATCTTATGAAGCAACTGTTTATTATGCAGATATCGACTGCGGAGCCGACGGAGTCAAAGATCTCGGAATAAGGATCGATTATGCGGTTGATATCGGTTACGATTACGATGAGATGGTCTCTGATTCATTTATCCTGATGGTTCTTGACGGAGAATTAAAATGTGTAACAATGACCGAGGATTACTACAGATCCAGAGGTGAATTCAACGAGTACGGATTTATTTTCGAAGGAGGAAGCGGCGGCGCTGCTCTTTATGTTGAAAGCTACAGATTCATTAACAGTGAAGGTGAGTCGGTATATGACTACTATTGCTCCAACAATATGGGCTATTCGGCACCTTCACTCCATCCTTACGATCTTCCCGAAGAGATAAGAGATGACGCTCCCGAAGAAGTATACGGTGAAGACAGATACACGACCTGTGCATATAACTTCAACAAGGCACCTGAGTATCCCACGGATCTTAAATGGGATGAAAAAACAGGCAAGTATGATGCAGAAAGCCAGAAGAAATATGATCAGTATGAGAAAGATTACAACGAATGGCTCTCCAAAAACTTCTTCACATTTGAGTCTTCGGACGGTGAAGTTGAGATACCCAAGGATATACAGAACTTCCTCGATGACAACAATATGAAATACTATTCGGTTGACGAAGCATGGGATGTGATCAACGAGCATCAGAGATCGATCGGCATCACTGACGAGATCGCTGCCGGCGGATATCCCGAGTGGGTACTCTTATCAGGTGACGGACAGGGTACGGGATACAACGAAGCAGTTGAAGATCTGTACATCGGCGAATATGTGGATGATCTTGGCGACCCCAACCTTCAGATCGACAGAGGAAGCGATGGAACATATAAAGTTCAGATCGGTATCTTCAGACTCTGCTTTATGGATGACGGTGTCGGCGAACTCTACGATGACAGAATGGCTTTCCGTATTTCCGATGAAAACGGCAATCCCATGGAGGGATATATCGACGTTGACGAAGACGGAAAAGCAACCGTAACTTTCACTTATTCCGAGTGGGAATATATCGAGGCCGGCGATGTTTACGAATATACAAAATCATCCGACACACCCAATATTTTTGTACCGGAATATTAAAGAAAAAAGGAAGATTTATGACAAAGAGATTATATAACGCTAAAATACTCACAATGGTTCCCGGGGAAGAGATCTTCGACGGTGAGATCCGGATCGACGGAAACCGCATCACATATGTGGGAAAAAGTCCTGCGGAAAATGCAGGGGCAAAATTCGACGAAGAGATCGACTGCGAAGGAAATGTTCTTTTACCCGGATTCAAGAACGCACATACACATTCCGGAATGACGGCATTCCGTTCTCTTGCAGACGACCTTAATCTTCAGGACTGGCTTAACAATGAGATCTTCCCGAGAGAAGCCAAGATGACTCCGGAAGATGTGTACTGGCTTACAAAACTTGCATATCTTGAATATCTCACATCGGGTATCACAGCCTGCGGAGATATGTATTTAACTCCCGAAAGCATTTTTGACGCATCCGTTGAATTCGGCATGAGATGTCAGATGGTATCGGGACTTAACAAATTCGGCCCGACACTCGAAGTGCTCGAGAGAAGATACAACGAACTTAACGGTAAGAACGGACTTGTCGGATTCCTGATGGGCGTTCATGCGGAATACACCTGCGATAAGGAACTTCTTGAAAGCGTATCCGAACTTATCCACAAATACAAAGCACCGCTTTACACACATATGTCGGAAACAAAGACCGAGCATGACGAATGCATCAAAAGATACGGCATGACTCCGATGGCACTTTTTGATCAGTTAGGATTATGGGATTTCGGCGGCGGTATCTATCACGGCGTATGGTGCGACGATGCGGATATGGATATCATGAAAAAGAGAGGCTTAAGGGTTGTAACCAATCCCGCTTCTAATGCAAAACTCGCAAGCGGCATCGCTCCGATCGAAGATTATCTAAAAAAAGGCATTGAAGTGGCTATCGGTACCGACGGACCTTCATCCAACAACTGCCTTGATTTCTTCAGGGAAATGTTCCTTGTAACGGCACTTGCAAAGATAAAAGAGAACGATCCGAAAGCGGTCGATGCAATGGAAGTTTTGAAGATGGCATGTGTTAACGGAGCCCATGCAATGGAGCTTTTTGACAATGATGCACTTGCTGTCGGAAAGCTTGCGGACATCATCATGATAGACCTTTACCAGCCTAATATGCGTCCTATTTTGAACATTTCCAAAAACATCGTTTACAGCGGTTCCAAGACAAATATAAAAATGACGATGATCGATGGAAAAGTTTTGTACAAAAATGGTAAATTTAATGATACAATAGAAGTTGACGAAATTTATTCGAAATGCGAAGAAATCACAAAACGACTCAGATAAAGGGGGAATACTAAAATGCAGAAGATGACTTTTACTTCAAACCAGACGGCATTTGAGTATGCGATCTACGAAATAGTAGGAAGTTATTTTAAAAAGGCTACATGCCAGTCCACGATCCAGGAGCAGAAGCTTATCGTTCATTTCAAGGAGCAGAAGCAGGATACACAGTGCCTTATGGAAAACAAGGTGGACGGATATGTAAGAGCGGTTCTTTTAAAGAAGCTTCCGCCTGAAATATGGGATGAAGAGGTTACCGTAGAGATCAGAAAAGCTCCCGAAAGCGAACTTATGAATATCATCTTTTACGGCGAGAAATATGCGCTCATCGTTAAAGGCGCATACAGAGGCAAAAACAACGCCGAATTCAATTACAGATTCTTTACTAAATAATGGACAACAAGACTTTAGAAATTTTAGAGTACAATAAATTAATAAAGTTGCTCTCCGATCATGCGACAAGCCGGCTCGGAAAGAATAAATGCGCCTCTCTGCATCCTTTAAGGAATAGGGAGGCGATTTTAGCAAGTTTGGGAAATACTTCCGACGCTGTTTCACGTGTTCTTTCGGGAAGAAAGATATCGTTTTCGGGCAACAGAGATCTTGAAGAATGCTTTAAGGCAATGAGCGTAGAGGCAAACCTGGATTCGGGAGAACTCCTTATGATCGCTTCGTCCGCAGAGTGTGCGCAGACCGCCGCTTCGTACGGACTCGAAGAGGAAAGAGAGGACTCTCTTAAAGCCATGTTTGAAGCACTCGTTTTATTAAACGATCTTTCTGGAAAGATAAGAAAGATCATTTTATCCGAAGACGAGATCGCAGACGATGCATCACCCGCACTTAAAGACATTCGAAGAGAAAAGGTAAATACGACCGCAAGGATCCATTCGGATCTTAACAAGATGGTCAATTCCACATACAGAAGCTATCTTCAGGATGCCGTGATAACGATGCGAAACGACAGATACTGCATACCTGTCAAAGCCGAATACAAGGGCAACGTAAAGGGTATCGTTCACGACCAGTCAAGAGGCGGAATGACTTTCTTTATCGAGCCTGCGGGAATAGTGGAATTAAACAACCGCATTCAGGAACTCGAAGTCGAAGAAAGAGAAGAGATTAACAGGATCCTTCACATGCTCTCGATGGAAGCGGCTTCCCATCTTGAGGAACTCAAAGCCAATCAGGAGATCTTAACGGAGCTTGATTTTATCTATGCAAAGGCAGCACTCGCGATCGAAGAAGAAGCGGTAATGCCGGATTATGAATCGGGCGAGTATCTGGATATAAAGAAAGCAAGACATCCTTTTATCGAAAAAGGAAGAGTCGTTCCCATAGATATCATTCTCGGAGAAAAGTATTCCTGTCTTATCGTGACGGGACCCAACACCGGCGGAAAGACGGTATCGCTTAAGACAACGGGTCTTTTATGTGCGATGGGCCAGTCGGGACTTTTTATCCCCGCAGCTCCGGGAAGCAAACTAAAGATCTTCAGAGACATTTACGCCGAGATCGGCGACGAGCAGAGCATCGAGCAGAACCTTTCGACTTTCTCGGGTCATATGAAGGGGATCGTTCGGATCTTAAAAGAGGCAAATCACAACAGTCTCTGCCTCTTCGATGAATTATGCTCGGGAACGGACCCGACCGAAGGTGCGGCACTCGCGATAGCCATAGTTTCAAGACTCATGGAAAAGCGTGCCACGATAATGCTCACAACCCACTATTCGGAACTTAAAGTGTTTGCTTTTAATACCGAAGGTGTGGAAAACGCATGCTGCGAATTTGATATAGAGACACTTTCGCCGACGTATAAACTTTTCATCGGGATCGCCGGAAAGAGTAATGCTTTCGCGATCTCCGAAAAACTCGGACTCGACAAGAGGATCATCGAGAGGGCATCAAAAGAACTCGATGATGCAAAGGGCGATTTTGAGGATCTTCTTAAAGACCTTGAGGAAACAAGAAGAAGTCTTGAAGCCGACAGGGAAGAAGAGGAAAGACTCAAAAAAGAAGTTGAAAAACTTAAGGAAGAGCTTGCCAAGAACAATCAGAACGTTCGCGAAGCAAAAGAAAAGATTTTAAGAGAAGCGAGAGAAGAGGCTAAGAGCATCTTAGAGGATGCGAAGGAAGAGGCCGACGAGGCGATAAGACTTTACAATTCCGGATCTTCGATCCAGGAAATGGAAAAGAAGAGAGCCGCTCTCAGAAAGAAGATAGACGATAACTCGTCGAAATTAAAAGAGAAAGAAAAGAAGATCGACAAGACCGATAAAAGAGTGGATGTATCAAAGATCAAGGTCGGCGATACGGTCCGTTCGATCTCGATGGGCATAACGGGTCAGGTTAAGAAACTTCCCGATGCCAAAGGAAATGTGATCATCGCTTCGGGTGTAATGGAGTTTAAGGTTAAGGCAAACGACCTTGTTTACGGAAAAACCGAAGCTCCCAAAGAAGCGGTCAGACCTACATCATATGCCTCGGGCTTTTCGAAATCGGCAACGATCTCACCCGAGATCAATCTGTTGGGTCTCAATTCCGACGAGGCGATCGCTAAGCTTGATAAGTATCTTGATGATGCATATCTTTCGCACTTACACAGCGTAAGGATCGTGCACGGCAAAGGTACCGGCGCATTAAGGGCCGCGATACACAAGTACTTGAGAGGAATAGATTTTGTAAGCGAATTCGCACTGGCCGAACAGGGCGAGGGCGATGCGGGAGTTACGGTAGTAAAATTTTAAACAAAAAAGGGGTAAAGATGATTTCAAAACAGAAAATTTTGATCGTAGATGATGACAACAACATAGCAGAGCTCGTTTCTTTGTATCTTACAAAGGAATGCTACGAGACGATGATCGTAAATGACGGTGAATCCGTAAAGGGCGCACTTGAGTCATTTGCACCGAACCTTATTCTTCTGGATCTTATGCTTCCCGGCATGGACGGATATCAGGTATGCCGTGAAGTAAGAGCAGAGAGCAGGATTCCCATTATCATGCTTTCCGCAAAGGGCGAGATCTTTGATAAGGTCCTTGGTCTTGAACTCGGTGCCGACGATTATATGGAAAAGCCTTTTGATTCAAAGGAACTCGTAGCCAGAGTCAAAGCGGTTTTGCGTCGCTGCAAAGAAAAGGAAGTTAAGCCTCAGGAGAGCACAAAGAGCACGCAGACGGTGGAATATCCCGAACTTCGTGTATCGCTTACGGACTACTCCGTAATATACAAAGGTGAGAGCGTGAATATGCCTCCGAAGGAACTTGAACTTTTATTCTTCCTTGCAAATTCACCCAACCAGGTTTTCACAAGAGAACAGCTTCTCGACAGGATCTGGGGTTACGATTATCCCGGCGATACACGTACGGTCGACGTACATATCAAGAGGATCAGAGAAAAGATCAGCGACCACGAGAAGTGGAAGATCGAAACCGTATGGGGCGTGGGTTACAAATTTACAACAGTTTAGCCTTACGGGTTTTAGAACGGAGTTTTTATGAGATACGTAAAAGATATTAAAGACGGATATACGGTTCAGGATGTTTATCTTTGCAAAACAAAGAATTCGGCCACAACAAAGAACGGAAAAGAATACTTAAACGTTATCCTGGCAGACAAAACCGGCAATGTGGATTGCAAGATCTGGAATGCCGACAGTGCAGGGATCAGTGATTTTGAGCCGATGGATTATGTATTCGTAAACGGAGAAGCAAAGACATTCAACGGCAATCTTCAGATCGATATAAGACAGATAAGAAAAGCCGACGAATCCGAATACGATGTGGCAGATTTCATCCCGACTAGCAAAAAAGATGTCGAGGAAATGTACGATGCGATCCTTAAATGCATCTCCACCGTCGAGAACAATTATCTTCACGCACTTTTGGAAGAATTCTTTATTAACGACAAGGAATTCATTGCAGCATTTAAATTATCAAGTGCCGCAAAGAGCATACATCACAATTTTGCGGGCGGACTTGTCGAGCATACACTCGGTGTCGCAAGACTCTGTGCATTTTATGCAAAGCAGTATCCCGCAATAAACAAGGACCTTCTTTTAACCGCAGCTTTATGTCACGATATCGGAAAGATCTACGAATATTCACCTTTCCCCGAGAACGATTATACCGATGAGGGTAATCTTTTGGGACATATCGTGATGGGAATAGAGATGGTCGGCGAAAAGATCAAGGAGATCCCCGGATTCCCGAAGGACCTTGCAAACGAACTTAAACACTGTATAGCCGCACATCACGGCAAACTCGAATTCGGATCACCCAAAAAACCGAGCATTATCGAAGCGGTAGCTTTAAGCTATGCCGACGATACCGATGCCAAGATGCAGTCGTTTATACAGTATCTCGAAGATGCAGAAAATTATGACTGGAATTTCTCCAGAGCTTTTGACGGAAGCATTCGAATGACAAAGGGCGAGTAAATGGAAAAGATTTACAAAAAAGACGATATCCTTGAAACCGTTATCGAGGATATGAGCACCGACGGACTGGGTGTCGGAAAGATTGACGGATATACTCTTTTTGTAAAAGATGCCGTTATCGGAGACACCTGCATTGTCAAAGTCATGAAGGCGAAAAAGAATTATGCATATGCGCATCTTGAGGAGGTGAATAATCCCTCCTCTTTTCGTATTACTCCTTTATGTAAAAATGCAAAAGCGTGTGGCGGATGTCAGCTTCAGGCGATGAGTTATGAGGCTGAACTTCAGTTTAAGGAAAACAAAGTTGAAAACAACCTTATAAGGATCGGCGGTTTTTCCAAAGAATTCATAGAGAGCATAAAAGAACCGATCGTCGGGATGGAGACTCCGTACAGATACCGTAACAAAGCGCAGTATCCTGTCGGTACAGATAAAAACGGGAAGCCTGTGACGGGATTTTATGCCGGAAGAACTCACAGTATCATCCCGAATACAGACTGTCTTCTCGGAAAAGAAAGGAACAAAGACATTCTTGAAGCTGTACTTTCTTTTATGGAAAAGAAAGGGATCGCGGCTTACGACGAAGAAAGCGGCAAGGGAATAATACGTCACATACTGATCCGCGAAGGTTTTAAAACCGGCGAAGTGATGGTCTGCATCATTGCAAATGCGGATAAGATCCCGTATGAAGAAGAACTCGGCGAGATGCTTTTTGCGATGCCGGGTATTAAGAGCGTGGTGTTAAACATAAACAAAGAAAACACGAATGTGATCCTTGGAAACAAGACTAAAGTGATAAAGGGAGAAGAGACCATCATGGATTATCTCGGGGATCTGTCTTTTAAGATCTCCGCTCCTTCTTTTTATCAGGTTAATCCCGTGCAGACCGAAAAACTCTACACAAAGGCGCTCGAATACGCCGATCTTCACGGTGAGGAATCCGTCTGGGATCTTTACTGCGGAATCGGAACGATCTCTTTGTTTATGGCAAATAAAGCAAAGAAAGTTTACGGTGTCGAGATAGTTCCCGAAGCAATCGAGGATGCAAAAGAAAACGCTAAGAGAAACGGTATCGAAAATGCCGAATTTTTTGTAGGAAAAGCAGAGGAAGTACTTCCGGAATTTTATGAGAACGAAACTTCCGATATGTGCACTCCCGATGTTATCGTCGTTGATCCTCCGAGAAAAGGCTGCGACGAAAAGTGCCTTGAAACCATGCTCAAAATGGAGCCCGATCGAATCGTATATGTCAGCTGCGATTCGGCAACTCTCGCCAGAGACTTAAAGATCTTATGCGAAGAAAAATACGAACTTAAAGCATGGCAGTGCTACGATCAGTTTTCGCGAACGGTCCATGTGGAAGTCTGTTGTTTGCTTGAGAGGTTAAGATCCGCAAAGGATCATATTGAAATTTCAATTGATGCAAATGATTATTATAGGATAAAGGATAACAAATGAAAGAATTGAGAACAAAGCAATTTCAAATACTGACAGATAATAATCTCGTATGGGATTTCCTGACGGATATATATGATCGTGAAAACGGGAGTGGTGTTGCCGCACCTTTCTTTGAACATGCGATCCTTGCATCATGGATGGACAATTCGTATTCTTATCTGAACCGATTCTGGTTTGATGGAGATACGGTTGTAGCCTTTGTTTTCTATGAAGCGCCTGCAACAGATATCTATTTCAGTGTACGTAAAGGTTATGAATATCTTGCGGATGAACTGATCGAGTATGCCATGACTACCATGCCGAATTGGGATGATGCTCAGCAGTTAGTTCTGTTTAATGGTCAGGAATATCTTATGGAAGCCGCAAAGAAGCGTGGATTTAATAAAGTATTTGAATATGAGGACAGGTTCTTTGATTTCAAAAACGAGCTGAATTACGAATTGCCGGAAGGCTATCATTTTGTTGAACCTGAAGATATAGATCCCGTTAAGATCGGAAAGCTATGCTGGTATGGATTTGATCATGGGGACAAGGGGGAATTTGTAAACTGGGACAAACAGGATACATCTTTTGACTGGACTCCGGAAAAATCCTATAAAGATTGTCTTGGCAACATCATGGCACCGCTCCCGCATGCAACACATGAATATGATGTTATTATAGCCGATGAGCAGGGAGAATATGTTTGCTTTTCAGGGATGTGGTGGGTACCTCAAAATAAACTGGCCTATATGGAGCCTCTTTGCACTGCTCCCGAACACAGACGAAAAGGTCTTGCCGCTGCTGCGCTGACTGTTCACTATCGCAGGATGAAGGCTCTTGGTGCAACACATATGACGGGTGGTGGCGATCCTTTTTATGAGAAGATCGGATATGGAAAGGGATTGCACTGGAGTTTTTGGAAAAAGGAAAAGTGAATCAAGGATTCTGAAAGGTAAGTATCTCTTCATAAGGAAATGATTAAGGAGAATTATCATTTAGTATAAGGCGCAAGGAGATCGGATATGGTGATGGATAAAGATTTTAGAGGAAATGCATATATAGTAAAAGACAAAGAAGTATTATTGAATTACAGTGGCGGGTTTGCGGATTTGGCAAATGAGATTCCAAATACGATTGATACAAGATTTGCGTCTGCGTCCATGAGCAAGACTTTTGTTGCTGTGGGCATCATGCAATTAATCGAAGAAGAGAAACTTAAATTTGAAGATACTATCGGAGCAATTCTGGATTTTGATCTGAAACACATCGATCCTTACGTGACAGTAAGACAACTGTTGAATCACACTTCAGGAGTTCCGGATTATTTTGATGAATCAGTTATGGATGATTATGAGGCACTGTGGACCGATTATCCAAATTACAGGATTAGGCATAACCGGGATATGCTTCCGCTGTTTATTGATAAGCCGATGATGTACAACAGGGGGGAGAAGTTTCAATACAACAATTCCGGGTATGTATTGCTTGCCATGATTATTGAGACGATAACAGGCGTGGACTTTGATGTATATCTTAAGCAAAATGTTTTTGACAGATGTGGCATGTTTTCTACAGGATATTTTTCTTTTGACAAACTTCCTGCAAGATGTGCAAACAGTTATATCTATTGCGCTGATACGGATGATTATCGTACAAATATATACTCTGTCGGTGCAAAAGGTACCGGTGACGGAGGTGCATTCATTACGGTAGGAGATATTGTAAAGTTCTGGAATGGACTTATCGAGTATAAGCTTCTTTCCAAGGAGATGGTAAAGCTAATGTTTTCCAAGCAGAGCGGGGACGGTAAAGACCCGGAAGAAGGATATTATGGGTTTGGAGTTTGGATCATTGACAATCCAAAAGGGCAGGATTATGTGTATATGCAGGGAGTCGATGACGGAGTAAGCGCCATTTCCGAATATAATCCAAATAATGGAATGATAACGGTTATGCTCAGCAACTATGGCGATAATGTATGGGCGAGGATGAGAAAAATAAGGGAAGAAATGTACTAGATTGGGCTATGACCCGGGAATTGATAAAAAGATATTTTTAATTTCGGAGGTATATATCCCCACAGTTTTTAATATAAACTGTGGGGATAATTCTTCTAAAGACGGAATTTAAGTTGAACAAAGAAGTTGTGGTTTAAATAAAAATATGCTATAGTTGGCATATACAAACCGTTGGCATATACCACTGAAAGGGCGGTGTTAATATGACTATAAGTGAGAGATTGTTTGAAATTATGAAACAACAGAATATTACCATGCCGGAGTTGTCAAGGATGACAGGTATTTCAAGACATACTATTTTTGATTGGCAGAGACGTGGGACAAATCCCGGAGCTGATAAGATTATGATCATATGTGAGGCACTTAAGATAACTCCGGAAGAATTGCTTATAGGCAAGGATGAAAACTATGACATTCCTCTAACTGATACAACCGTTTATACAGATAATCTTGAAATGCGGATTATTAGGGAGTGCAGGGAAATGTCTGATGTTAAGAAAAAGAAATTGTTAGCCTACGCAAGTATGCTTGCGAATACAAAGGAGTAGATGGTGAGGTGAAGTTATGCCCGACAAAATCAAAAAAGAAACGATTCATGCAAAAGGAATAGATATTGGAATATATACAACAGACTTTGAGAATGAGTATATATCTCTGACAGATATTGCAAAATATAGAAATGTGGACGATCCGCGTTTTGTTATACAGAACTGGATGCGTAACAGAAATACTATTGAATTTCTTGCTGTATGGGAGACACTTCATAATCCTGATTTTAACCGTGTGCAATTCGAGGCGGTTAAAAGTGAAGCTGGGTTAAATCAGCTTCTCGTGTTAGCTAATATGGAAAGCTATAATGCGATACTCATAGGACAGAAAAAACTAATGTCTGAAAGGATAGTAATGTTGCGGGAACTTGCAGTAAAACAAATGGAAACTTTATCTATGGTTAATTTGGATGTATTGCAGCAACTTCCCGGGGGAGAATTATAAATGAAGGTGTTTGTTATTCCAGATATTGGATTTCCCGAGAGGAACAATTTATAATATATTGCAGGATGCATACTCATATGATGCAAGAAATAGGGAAATCTGGGATAATAACTGGAAAGAGACGGATGATTTCTTTTACGGCAATTGGAATCAAGGATTAATCAAACAAAGCTTGCGGTAAATGCTACATGCGGAAGTTGAACTAATCGTAGATATTGGTGAGGAAAAGAAGAATGGATGAAAGATATCTACATGAGATACTGGCAGGATATTATGGAATAGAATCCCCATCTCCGGAATTTTTGAGAGAAGGTGGCACCCATACATATATAATTAACGGAAAAAATAAATATCTGCTAAAGGTTATTGGTTCTGCCTTTTCGGAGACTGCAAGACAGTCTGTATCTATTATGAGATATCTGGAAGGAAACGGATTTTCGGTACCTAAAACGATACTTACAAAGAGCGGAGAAGCCTTTTTTGAAGCGGAATCTGATGGTGAGAAAAAACTGATTGTTCTGATGGAATTCATTGACGGCGATGAGCCGAATCTTGAAGAATGTGCAACTGAAGTCGGAGGCCTTGTCGGTAGATTTCATCAATTGATGGAGATGTATCCAGAGGAAGTTTCGCCGAAGGGCAAAGAATTTTTCATCGGACGATATTTGGAATTTCTTCGTAAAAAGAACTATCCGCGCATTGCTGAGTATGAAGAATTGGGCGAACGCCTTTGGGATAAGGTTAAAGATATTCCCCAGGGCAAGTGTCACGGGGATCTTCACAGAGGAAACTTGTTACAAAACCCTGACGGGCAGATTTATCTTGTGGATTTTGATACAGTCTGCCGTGCTCCGCTTATTTTCGACGTCATGGTCATGTGTGACATGACGGATTATTTTAACCTGAAGCAGGAAGATATTGAACTGACTAAGGAAGTATATAAAAAGTTTCTTTTAGGATATTCAGATTATCATAAGCTCAGTGATGAAGAAATTCTTTCTTTTCCATACTGGGTAGCAATCAGGCATTTTCAACTGCAGGCCACAATACTTGAGATATATGGAGTGAACTGCATAGATGAAGGATTTATTGACGGTCAGCTTTACTGGCTTAATAAGTGGCTGGAAGCAATGACAGAATGAATTGAGAGGTATATATGAGTTTAAAGTTTGAACCGGCAGGTACGGCAGATGCGCTGACGCTGACCGGAATTTCAAAAAGATCATTTGACAGTGACACAGAAGTGGGAGCACCTTCCAAAGAGGGACCTCCCGGATATATGTCGGTTCCGTTTCATACGAAGATGGCCAGACAGGGTCACCTGTATAAATTGACAGACAATGGGTTGATCGTTGGCGGAGCATTATTGTTCCCCCAAGATGATGTTTTGAATGTCGGAAGAATATTTGTTGCACCGGAGCATTTCCGCAAAGGCTATGGGATATTTATCATGCAGGAAGCGGAGAAAATGTTCCCTGAAGTAAAAGAGTTTACGCTTGATACGCCTGTTTGGAACGTAAGGACCAATTTATTCTATTCCAAGCTTGGCTACAAGGAAGTTAAGCGTGATAATGAATTTGTATTTTATTCGAAAAAATTGATATAATCAAAACATGAACGTAAAACCGGAAATCAATGTCGAATTTGATTCGTCCTGTAAAGTACCCAAGATTACAATACAAACGAATCAAAAGACGGAACTTATCGAAAATATCATATATGCGATAGAGCGCTGCGTAGAAGATGAGGTACCGAAGGTTACGGCGTACAGCGGCGAAACGATGGTACTTTTGAATCAGCGCGATATCTCCAGGATCTACACTCAGAATAGAAAGCTCGTTATATGTACCGGTGATGGTACATATGAGTCAAAACTCACCCTGAAGGATCTTGAAGATGTTCTTGATGAAAACATTTTTGTCAGGATATCGAGATTTGAGATCGTCAATCTTCGTAAGATCTCTGCATTTGACTTAAGCATAGCAGGAACGATCAAAGTTTTCTTTGAGGATAAAAGCGAGACCTGGGTTGCCAGACGTTATGTGAAAACCATTCAGCAGAAACTTTCACGCATGGGCAAAGGAGGTGAGCGCCATGAATAAAACAGTTAAAAATGCGCTTATCCTTGGCGCGATAGGATTTGCAGGCGGAATGCTCGTTTGTTTTATGTTTACGTTATTCAATCTGGATGAAGTCAAACAGGAATTTGAACTTATTCCGTTCTTACGGTATTATCTGATGGGCGGCCTGAACGGTGCGATCTGTATGGGAGCCACTGTTGTTTATGATATTGAACGCTGGAGTATATTAAGGGCAACAGCAACACATTTTGTAATAACTTTTATAAGTTTATTTACTTTTGCTTTTGTTACCGGATGGTTCAAACTCGGTGATCCGTCGTTCTATATTACAGTTATTGTCTGCCTTGTTGTATATGTAATCATCTGGCTTACGCAATACTTTATCTTCAAGCGTAAAGTTAAGAGAATAAATAAGGAACTCGAGAGAGTGAGGGACGAAAACAGCACAAAATAACCGTTTAAACAAATATAGATACCGCTTAACCCGAAACTATATGTTTCGGGTTATTTTTATGCTATTATTCCATATCTTATATTTGCCGCAAAGGCGTGTAAAAGGGTTAGGAATACATTATGCAGATGAAAATACTTGTTACGGGAAAAAACAGAAAAGTTGCAATGGATGTGTGCGAACATCTTGAAAACGACAGAGGATACAAGACTGTAAGATGTGACCCAAACAAAAAGACATTGGTCGACGTAATGTTAACGGAACTTCCTAAGGTGATCGTCGTTTGCATGGGAGATGAAACGATCGATACCATCTCCGAATTTGATGTTTTGAGAAATACATCGGGACAGGGAGGATTTACCACTATCATAATCGCCAATGAGGATGATGAGAGACTGTTCAGAAAATATACCAAAGTTGACAAGGCTTTTTTCCTTTCGAGACCTGTTTCATTGTTTGCACTTTATGAGAAACTGATAAGCATTGAAAAGGAATTGGTAGACGATGAAAAATCCGGTCAGGCGAGAGAATTCGTCAATGAAAATGCAAGGAGAAGAAAACAGATCCTTGTAGTCGATGATGACAGCGAACAGCTTATTCATATTAAAGAAGAGCTGGAAGAGTTTTATGATGTGACACCGGTCAAAAATGCCGAAGCTGTTTTTAAATATTTAAGTAAAAAAACACCGGATCTGATTTTGCTTGACTATCTGATGCCGGAAAAAGACGGACCTCAGGTTTTGAGGGAAATGAGAGAAGTGGAAGAATACGCAAAGATCCCGGTAATATTCTTAACGGGCGTGACGGAAAGAAACGCTATCTTAAAGACCATAGCCGAACTTCGTCCGCAGGGATATATTGTCAAACCGTCGAAGAAATCTGAACTTGTGGCAAAAATAATAGATGTTTTGGGGTAAAGGATATGGCATACGATATTACTTGTTTGATAGATGCGGGACTAGATACAAAAGCCGGATTGGATTATACAGGCGGTGAGGAAAAATATATTTCCGCAGTTCAGCGATACTATAAAAACTACGAAAAGAACAAAGCTAAAGTAGAAGAATACTACTCAAATAAAGACTTTGAAAGTTACATGATAACCGTTCATGCGCTAAAAAGCAATTCCAGAATGATCGGTGCGATGGATCTTGGCAAAGAGTTCGAATACCTGGAGAATGCGGCCAGAGAAAGAGATTATCCGGTTATGGCAAGCAAAACTCTGGATACGCTTAAAAACTACGAGGAACTTATCAAAAAGTTATCTCCCATCGGTCAAATGGATAAAGTCAGTGCTGCGGGTGAGATATCTGCGGAAGTAGCGAAAGCCACTGCGGATGAACTGCTTGTTGCTCTTGACGATTTCGATGATGAATTATCAAAGAAACTTGCGGCAAAACTTTCAGGATATCCGTTCAGGATCACACAGAGAGACAGATTACAGGATGCGATCGGGCTGATCGACGACTTCATGTATGACGAAGCAGCAGAGATCATAAAAGAGATATATCCCTCGATCGAATAACGGATTATCCAAAGCATATGTGTAAAAAAATGTTGTAGAAGGTGAAGAGCGGTTTGAAGAAGATAAGGGTTGTTCTTTCAATCATACTTGTAATAGTTTTTGGATATATTTTCATCGGTGAGCTGGTGTTCCCAAAGAATGTTCCGATGAATGGCAATCTGTGCGAAATTCTGCCCTCCGACGGCTGGGTGGAAGTTAAGGAAGACGGTACGAAAGTACCGTTTATTGTTCCGGGCAGAACCAAGGGAGACATTGTGCTTGAAACCACCATCCCTTCGGAATTTGACAAAGATTATGCGGTTCTCTGTTTCCGTGGAATGGATATGAAGATCTATATTGACGGAGAATTAAGAGAACAACTGGTAACAAATGATTATCCTTTATTTGGTGATCAGTCTGCCGAATGTTATGTGTATGCATCACTCTTTCCCGAAGATGCAGGCAAAACTCTCAGAGTTTATTATGAATATAATTCGGGAATGGTTTACGAAGTGTATATCGGAACCAGAATAGGTGTTTTGACATATCTGTTCCATCGCTATGGCTTGGAAATGATAGTCGGAACTCTTATTTTAATGCTTGGTCTTATATGCTTTATCGCGTCTTTGATCTATCGTTTGATCCATAAAAGATATCTGGAAATGGAACATCTTTCACTGGGTGTTATCATCGGAGCCTGCTGGGTTTTGTCCAATTCGATATTCAGACAGCTCTATACCAGAAATCTTTCAGTAATGTCCAATATTCCGTTTCTTATGGTAATGATAATGCCTCTTCCGTTTCTGGTATTTATCAATTCCCTCCAAAATGAAAGATATAATAAGGTCTTCACGATAATCAGCATTGTCGACATCGTCAATGCGTTTGTTTGCATTGTTCTTTTTGTAACGGGAAAAGTATCTCTGATCAACAGTTTTATCTCTTCGGGAATCTGTGCGCTGGTAAGCATTATCATAATGTTTGTTTCGCTTGCTCTGGATATAAAAAAGCATCAGATCCGCTCGTATATATTTGTGGCGATAGGGTTTGCGCTTCTTGCCGTTGCGGCGATCGTTCAGCTTATGGCATATCAGTTTGCACATAACGGAGTTTTTTCGGGACTTTTTATGGCACTCGGGATCTTCGGATTTATGATCTGTGCCATTATCCATACGATCAAGCAGCTTATAGGAATAAGGCTCGAAGCCAATGAACTTGTTCATATTAATCATGCGAAAGACAATTTCCTTGCCAATATGTCGCATGAGATAAGAACACCTTTAAACGGTATTCTCGGAATGGACGAAATGATCATAAGGGAAACCAAAGAGAGCAAGATAAAGGCATACGCACTTGATATTAAAAGCGCTGGAAATACTCTTCTTTCGATCATTAATGACATTCTGGATCTGAGTAAGATCGAATCCGGAAACTTTGAGATAATCTCCGTTGATTATGATGTGGCATCTGTTTTAAATGATGTCCTGAATATGACGAGACCCAGAGCTCAAAAGAAAGACCTAAAATATGATTTTGTTGTTTCCGAAAATATCCCGTCAATGCTTTACGGTGATGAGATAAGGATCCGTCAGATAATGCTTAACATCATAAACAACGCGATCAAATATACCAAAGAAGGACAGGTTAGCGTAAACATTTCATCCGAACTCAGGATGATGGGCAATTATGTCGATCTGATCGTTCAGGTTGCGGATACGGGAATGGGAATAAAAGACGAGGATAAAGATAAATTATTCCAAAGCTTTAAAAGACTTGATGAGAAGAAAAACCGAAACATCGAAGGAACGGGTCTCGGACTGCATATCACAGCAAGAATGCTTGAGATGATGGAAGGTGATATTTCCTTTGAAAGCGAGTACGGCAAAGGAAGCACATTTACGATAAAGATCCCGCAAAAAGTCGTAAAGGCTATGCCAATAGGCGATTTCAGCAAGGCGGTCAGAAATTACTTAAGCAATATCGAAGCCGATGAGATAGGCCTTTATGCTCCGGGCGCAAGGCTGCTTGTCGTTGATGACAACGATATGAACCTTGAGGTTATGGAGGGTCTTTTAAAAGAGACCAAGATTCCAACGGACTTTGTGGATTCCGGGGCGAAATGCATCGAGATGGTTGAAAAGAATAAATATGATTGTGTTCTTCTGGACCAGATGATGCCCGGAATGAACGGTGAAGAGACCTTAAAAGAGATGGTTGCAAGGGACATATTAAAAGGAACTCCGGTTATAGCCCTGACTGCGGATGCGATCATGGGTGCAAAGGAAAACTATCTCTCGAAAGGCTTTACGGATTACATTTCAAAGCCGGTTAAATATGAAGTATTGGAGCAGGTATTAAAACAGTACATACCAAAAGAAAAACAACTGGCTCCGAGCGGGGCTGATGAACTTCCCGTTATGCTTATCTGGGGAAAAGATTCGGATAAAGTCAAGGCTGAAAAAGAGAGACTGGACGGAATCTATAAATGTGTATGTGTCGTAGGGGAAGCGGCTAAGGATAAATATCTGTCCAAACATACTCCCGATTGCATTATGGAAATACCGGATTTGAATGAATAATGAATAGAAATATAAATGATCAGGCAAACGATTGTCGAGGAGGAGAAAATGAAAAAGAGATTTTTAAGTGTATTACTGACATGTGCCATGACGTTTTCTTTGGTGGCATGCGAAACAGGAGGTACGTCGGCTGCAAATAACGATCCTGTTCAAACCGAGCCGGAAGAGACTGTTGCAGAACAGTTGGAAGAAGAGGAATCCGAAACCTTCCGTATAGGTATAGTTACAGGTTCTTTTGCCCAGTCGGAGGACGACAGAAGAGGTGCCGAAGCATTCAGAGACAAGTATGGCGATGACATGGTTACGCTTGCCGTATATCCCGATAATTTCACGGATGAGATGGATACAACGATACAGATCATTGTAGGTCTCGCAGAAGATCCCGACATGAAAGCGATTATAGTCAATCAGGCGGTTGACGGGACTACGGAAGCGTTCCGGCAGGTACATGAGATTCGTCCCGATATCATCTGCATCGCGGGGGAAGCGTATGAAGATTTTACGGATATAGGAGAGACTGCAGATCTCGTTGTTAACTATGACTTTATAAGCAGGGGATATCTGATGATCAAAACAGCGCATGATCTCGGATGCGATACTTTTGTACATATTTCTTTCCCCAGACATTTGTCGTATGAATCCGTTGCAAGACAGGTTTCCATTATGAAAGCCGCATGTGACGAATTCGGTATGAAATTTGAAATGGAAACTGCACCGGATCCTACTACTGATGTTGGCGTTCCCGGAGCACAGGCATTTATTTCCGAGCATATTCCCGAATGGGTTGACAAGTATGGTCAGAACGCAGCTTATTTCTGCACAAATGATGCGCATACGGAGCCCCTTATCAAGGGACTTATGGAGTACGGCGGATACTTTATCGAGGCAGACCTTCCTTCACCTCTCATGGGTTATCCCGGAGCTTTGGATCTTGATGTTACCGGTGCATCCGGTGATTTTGAAGAGATCAATGCCCAGGTGGAAAAAGCTGTTGTTGAAAACGGCGGTGCCGGAAGATTCGGAACATGGAGATATTCTTACGGTTATACGGTTTCGGCAGGTCTTGCCGAACATGCAAAGAACGTGCTCCTCGGAGAGAGTGATCTTCACAGCAAGGATGATCTTGCCAAAGCTTACGGAGTATTCTCACCCGGAGCAAAATGGAACGGATCCGGATATTCGGATGCAGAGACCGGTGAAAAATCGGATAATATCTTCCTCATCTACCAGGATACATATATCTTCGGTGATCCGGGATATTATGTGGGTGCGACTGAGATCGAAGTACCGGAAGAATACTTTACCATTCAATAAATGATTTAAGAAATAAACATTCGGAGAAAAGAATATGTCCGAAAAAAGTATAAAAAACGAATGTAAAAAATTTAATATGCTGATCCCTCTGATACTGGTATTCGTCTTTATGGCGGTCATGGTGATCTACACATCAAGACTTATGTACAAAGTTGCGGTATCAAATTCCAAAGCAGTGATCGAGGACAGACTGTTGAACATTTCTTCCATGGTAGATAACCATCTCAATACTGCGGAAAACATTCTTCACGTATCAGCCGACTCTGTTCAGCATATGCTGATAAGCGGTTCAACATCGGCAAGAATACATGAATTCCTCGAAGAAGAAACAGAGAACGTATCGGAACAGTTTGACGAAAACTATACCGGATTATACGGCGTTTTTATGGGCAAGTATCTCGACGGCCTCGATTGGGAACCGCCCGAAGGGTACAATCCCAAAGAAAGAGACTGGTATATCGCCGCCAAAGAAAGTGACGGAGAAGTTGTTTTTACCGAGCCGTACATAGATGCACAGACCGGCAATATGATCGTATCAGTCAGCAGAATGTTATCCGACAGGCAGAATGTCATTTCACTGGATGTACAGTTAAAAGGCGTACAGTCGATGATGAATGAACTGAGCGTAAACGGGAAAGGATTTGGATTCGTCGTTGATCAGAACGGCCTTATCATCGCCCATGCGGATGAAACAAAGAAAGGTATGAATCTTTGCGATTCTCCTAACGGAGAGGAACTCTTAAAAGCAATAAAAGAATCGGACTCGGATTCATTCTCGTTTAATTACGAAGGGGATAAGAGCACCATATATTCAAAGGATATAATGAACGGATGGCATGTCGTTATGGTTGTAAGTGACCGCGAGATGTACTCGGAATCCACCCGTCAGATGATCGTTATCATAATCATCTGCCTTCTGATCTTTTTTGCCATAAGCATGCTTTATTATATCGGTCGAAAAAACGATATCGGATATACAAGACGTATGGAAGAAATGAAGCAGGAAGAACAGAAAGCCTCCTACGAAAGAAAAGTGCTCGAGCTTGAAAAGGATGCGGCAAATGCTTCCAATAAAGCAAAAAGTGATTTCCTTGCAAATATGTCTCATGAGATAAGAACCCCCATGAACGCGATCATCGGACTGGACGAGATGATACTTCGTTCGGCTCCTGGCGATACGGTAAAAAAATATGCTCTGGATATTCAAAGTGCAGGCAAGACACTGCTTTCGATCATCAATGATATTCTGGATTTTTCCAAGATCGAATCCGGCAAGATGGAACTTGTTCCGGTTGAATACAGTTTTTCTTCCGTAATGAACGATGTTGTAAATATGACGGTCAAAAAAGCCAAAGACAAAGGCCTTGCGTATAACCTCACCGTATCCGAGGATATTCCGTCCGTTTTGCTTGGCGATGAAATAAGGATCCGTCAGGTAATGCTCAATATCATAAACAATGCCATCAAATATACTCACGAAGGAAGTGTTTCCATTGATGTGTCTTTTGATGATGAAGAGAAGATGTTAAAAGTTGCTGTCTCTGACACGGGTATCGGCATCAGAGAGGAAGATAAAGGCAAACTTTTTGAATCATTCCAGCGTCTTGAAGAAAACAAGAACAGAAATATCGAAGGAACCGGACTCGGACTTAACATTACCATGCGTCTTGTGAAGATGATGGATGGCGATATCACGGTTGAGAGTGAATACGGCAAAGGATCTACATTTACCGCATGCATGAAGCAGACCGTTGTGGACAGCACTCCTGTCGGCGACTTCGCCCAAAACCTTCTTAAAGCACAGGAACAGATGGAAGAATACAGACCTTCCCTGATCGCTCCCTCGGCGCATATTCTTATCACCGATGATAATGATATGAACCTTGAAGTAATTAAGGGACTGCTTACCGAGACCAGAATACAGATAACCACTGCAGAATCCGGACAGGAATGTATCGATATCCTTCGTGAAAGATCTTTTGATGTTGTATTCCTGGATCAGATGATGCCGGGAATGTCAGGTATTCAGGCTTTAAAGATAATCAAAGAAGAACATCTGGCAGATTCGACACCCATAATAGCACTTACGGCCGATGCAATAGTCGGCGCAAAGGATTCTTATATAAAAAAAGGCTTTTCGGATTATCTTTCCAAGCCCATTATGTATCCCGAACTTGAAAGTGCTTTGATCAAAAACCTCGATGCGTCTCTTATCTTATCGGAAGATGAGCTTAAAGCGGAACTGGACAAGAAGAAAAAGAAGGATGAAGACAAAGAGACCATACTGGTAAGCGGCGAATCATCCGAATTATTAAAGAAAGTCAAAGAGGCGATATCCGAAGAATACAAAGTAGTCCTTGTTAAAAACGAGGAGCAGGCGCAAAAGTATTTTTCTACCCACAAAGAACCTGTCTTTGTATTAAATGTCGTTCGATAATGAATATTGTTTAGGAACGGGTTTTCCGCAGATCCAGTTTAAAGGAGCGGGTTGCCCGTTCCTTTTCTTTAGTCATTTCGTGCCATAAACCAAATTGACACAAACGAGATTATCATATAAAATAATGACAAAAAGCAAGGAGGCACAAACCTATGAAGATTAAAACATTAGAGGATGCACTTAAAAGAATAAAGGAATTAGAAAAAGAAGTTGCCGAATTGAAAGCCGAAAATGAAATACTACGTAATCGCAATTTCGGTGGACGAAAAAAACATGATGAAGCTTGGATGAGTTCATATAATGATTTCGCTGTGAAATATGAAAGCGGAAAGTCAATTATGGAAATTGTTGAAGAAGGGGAGATTAGCAGAAGGACAGCATATCGTTATCTGTCATATTATAAAGAATTGAAGAAAGGAACACAGATGAATGAATGAAGAATCTAAAAGAAATGTGTCAGTCATTCAGGACACGAACGGAAACAATATTGTTGTTATAAACGATATCATCTTTAAGGGAAAGCAATCGATTCAATGGAATGACGTCGAAGAATATTTAAGGCGTTATGTCGGAGATTTTTACACGATTGCCGACACAAAAGAAGTTATTTATATTGGTACAGATCTTCCGGATGAATATGCTCATTCGGAGTACACCAATATTTTAAAAGGTGCAAATGCCAAAGCAAAAGCAAATGCTGCGCAGGGAATTCCGGAGTTGGTTGAGACTGCAACAGGAAAGAGATTCACACCAAATACAAAAGCTAAACACAAAAAAGATGCAAAATATGGTTGGTATAGATTTGAGTCTAGGTTTGCATTGCCGGTTTTGGGAAAGGATGGAGAAGTGGAAAGATATAATGTCTTCCATGTTGCCATGATAATCAGACATGATGAAGATAATAAAAAATATCTGTATGACATTATGAACATAAAAAAAGAAATGAGTAGCCTTTTCCAGTCATAAGACCTTACTCAGTGGAAAACCCATTTCTAGTTCAAATAATAATGTAATCGGAAGAATAAAGCAATAGTTTTAAGAAGAAATATGGCGTAAATGCTAAATAATATTGATTTTTTAATTCTATATATAAAATACTAAAGAGCTTTGATAGAATATATAGTGAATTAAGGATGCTAAAAAGACAAGAATTACAGGAGCAGAGCATATGGATTACAGTACCAAAATATCCGAAAGAATGTGGAATCAGCCTGACAAAGGTGAACTTGAAGCAGAACGTGAGAACACATTCATCGATGATATCGTTCAAAAAGCACACATAGAGAAAGAACTTTTATCAAATCTTGACGGCATAGAAAACGTCTTTGACGGTGGGGCCGGCTGTGGACGTTTTTCAATCCTTCTTGCGAAGCAGGGTTTGAAAGTGACACATTTTGATATTTCTGTTCCGATGATAGAGAAGGCAAAAGAAATTGCGGCAAAAGAAGGAGTGCTTGACAGGATCACATTTGTACAGGGTGCATTGGAAGATTTGTCAGCGTTTGCGGATAATTCCTTCGACCTTGTCATGTCATTTGATTCACCGATCTCATACACATATCCGAATCAGGAAAAGACTATAAGTGAACTTGTCAGGATTGCCCGTAAGCGCATTATGATAAGCGTATCAAGCAGGTTAGGCGCGCTCCCTTACGTTGCCAATCCTATCCAGAAGAATCAGTTTATCCTGGATAAGAACAGCAAAGACGGATGGGTGCAGTGGTGCTTAAGCAGTCGTGAGCAGATGATAGAGGAGTTTTCTTTTTCAAAAGAATCGATTATGAAGACCTATGAATCAGGTCTCTTCGGTGATATTGAAGAGAGTAAGAAAGCATACGACAGAGGGGAAGCCCCCTGGAGCATTTCATATCATTTTATGCCGGATGAATTGAAAGAGATCCTTAAAAAGAACGGTGTAAAAAATATAGAACTCGCAGGTCCCGGCGCATTTGCAAGGACTATTCCCAATGAGATCCTTGTAAAGATCATGAATGATAAAGAGCAAAGACGCGATTTTCTTGAGTTTTGTCATATGTATGACAGTAATCCCTATGTTTGCGGCATGGGTAAGGACAATCTTTTTGCCAAGGGCGAAATATGAAAAAACAGACAAAATTCAGCAAACAAGGACAGGCTTTTTTATGAATATGGCGGTACTATAGAAATATAGTTAAGGGAGAGTTACTGTGATAATTATAAGCAAGACAAAATATGAGGCTTCGGAAGCAGAGATCAGGAAATTGTTTTCTTTTCATAAGTTGGGAAATGCGGTTGATATATCCGCCCTTGGAAGCGGTGAATTTAATGCGGCATACAAAGTTACATGCGATAACGGCGTTTCCTATGCATTAAAGATAGCGCCTCCGGAAAGCGCAAGTGTTCTGAGTTATGAAAAAAACATGATGGAAGCTGAGGTTTTCTGGTATTCGAAAATGCATGAAAAGACAGATATCCTCTGCCCTGAAGTTTATGTTTCCGATTTTTCCAAAGAAATCATTAAAAGCAACTGCTTTATCATGGAGCTGATGCCCGGAGGATTTATTTGGGAAATGGGCATAAATGCTGAAGAATATGAAGATGTCCAAAAGCAGAAAATATGTATGCTCACTAAAATTCACAGGATCACAAACGACGGATACGGCTACATACAGACGGGGCTTAAGGCTTCATGGTATGAGGCTTTGAAAAATATGGCGATGAGGCTGGTTGAGGACTGTAAAAGCCTTGGACATGAAACGCCTGACGGAGAGAGATTTGTTGGGCTGATTGAAAAGCATAAAAAGATGCTGGAGACAGTACCTTGCAGAATGGTGAACTTTGACCTTTGGGACAGCAATATCCTCTATAACAGGGAGACAGGGAAAATCTGCTGGATAGATCCGGAACGCGGATTCTGGGGAGATCCGGTTGCTGATTTTATAACACTCGGACCGGGTCAGAAAGAGCCTCTTTCGGCCAAACAGAAGGAACTGGATATTTATAACGAAATGGCTGAAGAAAAAATCCTCCTGATCGAGGAAACAGAAATCAGATATGCACTTGCGGTTTGTTATCTTGCGCTAATTGAAGAGGTTGAAAAATATGTTAGGTACGAACCGGACAATCCCACTTACATCAGGAATGCCGAAGATTCAAGAGAAATGTATGACATGGCATTCGGAATTCTTTGAAAATTTTGAAAGGCAGGTATTTTATTGGATCAAATTATAGAACAAGTGAAAAAAATTTATTCTCTGGAGGACTGCACCTTTACTCAGGTGTCCGGGCATGAAGGCGGACGAAACAGTATCGTGATCGTAAGCAGGAATGGGGATAAACAGTATGTTTTGCGTATCTCCGATCTTGGAGACCGTAATGAGAACGATTATATTGCGGAAACAGAGTTTGTACGTTTCCTGGCTGAAAACGGAGCACCCGTTGCGGATGTAATCCCGTCTGTAAAGGGTAATTTGGTGGAGTGTATGGAGGCATTCGGTAATGAGGTATATGTCAGTCTGTTTGCTTACGCCAAAGGAGTGCTGCTTGCGGATAACGGCTATCGTTACAGGGAAGGAGCATCGCTGAGCGAGTATTTTTACAATACCGGCAAGGCTCTTGGTGCAATCCACAGATTGTCCAAGGAATATAAGCCGGTTCATTCACGAGCTGACTACTTTGACAAATACAACATGACATACATTAACAGCCTGATCCCTGACGAATACGATGAGTTGAAAAAGGCCATCGCAAGTCGTTTCGATGAATTTCAAAAAATTCCGAAGGAAAAGAACTGTTATGGCATTGTTCACTTTGATTACAGCGACGGTAACTATCATATCGACATGGATACGGGTGCGATCACTGTGTTCGATTTTGACAACTGCATGAACTGCTGGTATATGTTCGATCTTGCCAATCTCTGGATCCATAACGAAGGCTGGACAAGGCAGGAAGCCGATTCAGACAAGCGTATGGCACTTATGCAGCAATGCTTCGACATTCAATTACAGGGGTATAAAACCGAAACAGATATCACTGAAGAGATGTTCGAAAAACTGCCTCTGTTTATTGACATGGTTTTGATCGAGAATATCGTGGATGAGTTTGAATGCTGCAAACGTGAAGGTGAAGAACTTGATTATGAAGATATAGAAGATGCCGCCGAGTGCCTCATCGAATCGATACCATATGCAGGATTTTGAAGAACTCGCAATTGAGGAAAGAAAATGATATACGAATTAAAAGATACATCAAAAGTAAATCATCTTTTTGAAGGATGGGAGGAGACTCTGATCTATTCCTGCCTGCAGAAAGTAATGGGAAAAATATTTGTTACTGATTTGGAAGATCCAAAGTCTGCAATGGCTTTTGTCGGATGCTTTGCATTTTATGCCGGTGAGCCTGACAAGGAACTTGTTATAAATAAGCCGGATGGCTTTGTGATCATGACTCCGCAGAATAAAGCATGGGAAGCCTGCATCGAAGAGTGTTTTCCGACGGCAAAGAAAGCTATCCGATATGCGATCAAAAAGGACACAAAGTTTGATAAAGAGTATTTAAAAAATCTGGTAAAAGAACTCCCTGACGGATACGAGTTAAAAGAGATCGATGATAAGATCTATGACTCCTGTCTTCCGGATCCTGTAACGAGAGATTTTGTTTCAGCATTTGGAAGCAAAGAAAAATATCTTGAGATCGGACGGGGCATGGTGATCCTCAAAGCAGGTCAGATCGTGGCCGGAGCATCTTCATACACGAGATACAAAGAAGGGATCGAGATAGAGGTTGATACCGTTGAGTCGGAGCGTAAAAAAGGGCTTGCGACTGTTGTGTGTGCCGCACTTATCTTACGTTGCCTTGATGAAGGACTTTACCCGAGCTGGGATGCACAGAATATGAATTCCGTTCATCTGGCAGAAAAACTCGGATATGAGTTTTCACACAAATATACCGCTTACGAAGTATCAGGCGAGGAAAGGACACATTAAATACATATGAATATTATTTTGGAAACCGACAGACTGTTTTTGCGGGAAATGAGTATGGATGATTATGATGCATTGTATAAGGTTCTTGCAGACGCGGAGATAATGCAGCATTATCCTTATTCTTTCGACGAGAAAAGAGTCAGAGACTGGATAGAACGAAATATGAAAAGGTATCTCGATAACGGATTCGGTCTTTGGGCTGTCTGTCTTAAAGATACCAAAGAAATGATAGGTGACTGCGGACTGACTTTGCAGAATATCGAAGGCGAGATGCTTCCCGAGATAGGATATCATATCCGAAGGGATCAGCAGCACAAGGGATATGCAAAAGAAGCGGCAAAAGGCGTACTGGACTGGGCCATGAAAAATACGGAATATCCGGCATTTTATTCGTACTGCAAGTACACGAATCTGCCTTCCATCAAAACCGCAGAAGCAATTGGAATGAAATTTGACAGAGAATATCCTGATGAAGCCAACGGGATAACACATGTGTCGGTGATAAAAAGATAGATTGGGAAAACGGGGGTTAACCTATGAATAAAGACTGGTCGGAAAAGAATAAGGAAATTCAAAAACTTTTATCAAAAGAAGCCACATTTGGGGAAGCCATCAAGAAACTGATCGAGTTCAGAGAAGAACTGTTTCAGCAGATAACCTGGATAGTGGAAGGCTATCCTGAAGAAGCTTTTTATCAGGCACCTTTTGCAGGAGCAGACGGAGTTCACAGCACAACTCTGGCTTTTTCCATATGGCATACTTTCAGGATCGAGGATATCGTGGCTCATGAAATGATCGCCGGGGATGAGCAGGTTCTTTTCAGTGAAAAATATCTTAAAAAGACAGCTTCACCGATCATTACAACAGCCAATGAATTAAGAGGGGAAGAAATAACAGAATTTTCAAAGAAACTGAATGTAAAAGAGCTTTACCTTTATGCAAAGGCCGTAAAAGAATCGAGCGATAAGATCCTCTCGCAATTACAGTACAAAGATCTCAAAAGAAAGTTTGACGAAGATACAAAAAAGAAACTGATAAAATGCAAATGCGTCAGCGAAGATGAAGAAGCATTCTGGCTTATAGATTACTGGTGCGGAAAAGATGTAAAAGGACTTATCCAGATGCCTTTCTCACGTCACTGGATCATGCACATCGAAGCGATGCAGAGAATAAAAGACAAACTTTGCAAACTGGCAAGAAAAGGAGCGGATCCCGTTGCGATCTGCGGATTATCATGCAATCACTGTTTCCTCGGAGCATGGTGCGGAGGCTGCAGAACAAAGTACAATACCTGTTCGTTTGCACTGTACTCGGAAGGCAGAATATGCCCCAACGTAAAGTGCTGCAATGAAAAAAATATAGATGCATGCTATGAATGCGAAGAGATCGAGACATGCGAAAAAGGCTTTTATACACCGGATAATGACGGAGCAAATGCAGCCAAGGCGCAGTCTTTGTACATAAGAAAATACGGAAAGAAAGAATTTCTTAAGATCCAGGACAGGATGCACGAGAAGTTCGAATTTGAAAAGGCACAGGAAATATTAGGACAGGATTACAAAGAAGGATTTAAGATCCTTGAAGAGAACAGACAATAGGGGCAGAAACATGAAGCATATTATTACAGTTCAGCATACACAGTCAGTACATCACACGAACGGAATGGTTGGATCGTGGACCGACTGGGATCTGACGGAGTTTGGCAAAAAACAGGCGGAATGCATCGGTAAGAATCTGAAAGAAGAACTCAAAGACAGTAAGGTGATCATTTATTCTTCGGATCTGAAAAGAGCAAAACAGACGGCGGAAGAGATCGCAAAACTCTTCGGGATCGAACCTGTTCTTAAGCAGGAATTAAGAGAGAGGAATCTCGGAAAGTGCTGCGGAAAGTCCGTTGAGTGGCTTCGTGAAAACATCGAGTGTCAGGAAAAGACCGTCGATGACAGAATGTTTTCGGACGGAGAGAGCAGAAGAGATGCGTGGAATCGCCTCAGACCTTTTTATGAAGAAGTAATGGAAAGCGATGAAGAAACTGTTATAATAGTATCTCATGGAGATCTTTTAAGCATCTGGAATGCCATGTATCTCGGACTTGATGTTGAATCGTATTACAATGTGGATATACACGGCCCCGCCGGCGGGGTTTCACATTTCCATGTCGGTGATGACGGAAAACACCGTGTCAGAAACATCAATGACATGTCTTACATAAAGAATTGAGACTTAGAAATGGATAAACACGACAAAAAAGTTTTAGGACCGATATTGATAATCGTTGCCGCAGTCTTCTGGGGAACCATGGGCATATTTGTAAGAAAACTCGGTGAATACGGGTTTGGTTCCATCCAGATCGTTTCGATACGTCTGACTCTGGCAGCGATATTTTTTTCATTGGTTCTGCTTATAAAAGACCGTTCCGGTTTTAAGATAAGACTTAAGGATATTCCGCTTTTTTTAGGACTCGGATTCGGAAGTATCCTGTTTTTTACGATCTGTTATTTCAGTGCGATCAAAATGATGTCGCTTTCAACAGCGGCAATCTTACTTTATACATCGCCCATATGGATCATGCTCATGTCGGTGATGTTTTTCCATGAAAAGTTAAACGCAAAGAAACTGACAGCGCTGGTTCTGGCTTTCGGAGGGTGCGTGCTTGTTTCGGGATTATCAGGTAACGGATTAACTGTAACGGGATTACTCATCGGACTCGGTTCGGGATTGGGATACGGGCTTTACAGTATTCTTGGAACGATCGCGTTAAGAAAGTATTCGCCGTTTACCGTGACGACGTATACTTTTATTTTTGCGGCGATCGGATCATGGTTTATAAGCCGTCCTTCGGATATGCTTATGAAGTTTACGGCTGCACAAGACAAAGGATTTCTTATTGTATTCTGCATTTTGACGGCTTTGATAACTGCTGTAATTCCGTTTTTGACATACACACTCGGACTTAAAAGTGTGGAGGCAAGTAAAGCGGGAATACTTGCGACAATCGAGCCGCTTGTGGCTACACTTGTCGGGATCTTTGTTTTTTCGGAACGGCTTACGTTTATGTCGGGATGCGGGATAATCCTGATCCTGACGGCAGTTATCATATTGAACTTAAAGGATAAAAAGAAAAAAGACTAACGGAGATTACAGCTTGGAAAAAGATGACTTACTTTTTTATAATGAATATGAACAGTTTTATCTGATGGCAAAGGATTCCGAAGCTTTCAAACATTTTTGCCGGAAAGCGTTTGGAGAGGATTTTTCACAGGACGGATTCAGCGACGTCAGTCAGGTTGAAAGGATAATTCCTTTTATTCCCAAAGATAAAAAGGCACACATTCTTGATATAGGATGCGGAAACGGAAAACTTTTGGGATACTTACAAAAAAAGACGGGCGCATACATTTACGGTTTTGACTATTCGGGCAATGCGATAAAAACCGCAAAAGAACTGTACGAAAAAGACAGCGAGTTTACGCAGGGCTGCATAGGAGAAGTCGATTATCCCGTGGATAAATTCGATGTTATCACATCCATGGATACAATGTATTTTGCACCCGATATGTCGGCATTTGTCGATCAGATCATGAAGTGGTTAAAGAAAGGCGGAGTCTTCTTTACCTGTTACCAGGAAGGCGATGTAATGCCTAAAACCGCTGATGAAAACACCTCGGTTCTGGCTATGATCTTAAAAGATAAAAAGATCGATTATGACTGCATCGATATCACAAAAGAATCATATGATCTTTTGCTAAGAAAAAGAGAAGCTGCACTTTCTTTAAAAGAAGAATTTATAAAAGAAGGCAATGAGGAATGGTTTGAAATGCTCGTTGCACAGACCGATTACGCTGACAAGCCTTTTGATGAATACAAAAAAGAAATGGCCAGATACATTTACACGGTAAGGGCCTGAATTTAAAACGAGGAAGAAAAACATGGAAATAAAAAGAGTTACTGCAGATGACAGAATCTGCGAATTTACGGATGTTGAGTTTTCGGATTATGCTACAGAGTGTGGCGTTGAACTTAACTATGAAGAATTCTGTTTTGTTGCTGAAGACAACGGTAACATTGCAGGAGTTATCATAGGTCGTGCTTACTATAATGAAGTTCATATCGGAGATTTGATAATTGGCAAAGGTTACAGAAGAGATGGAATTGGCAGTAAACTTGTTGCTGCTGTTGAAGAGGCCTACAAAGGAAAAGGTTATGAGAAAATAGCGCTTACAACATTCGGATTTCAGGCACCTGAATTCTATAAAAAATTAGGGTATGAACTTGAGTTTGTTCGTGAAGACAAGGATCCAAAACTCAGCAAATATTTCTACCTGAAAAAGATTTAGGTTTCGGAAAATGAAACAGAAGATGAAGTTTAAATTAAATCTTAAGAGAATATTGGTTTGTTTTCTGGCGGTACTCGGGATGGGCTTTTTTCTCTCGTTCCTGATGCTTTGTGGGCTGGGCACGGATCCCTGTTCTTTTATGAACAAAGCCATCTCGTTAAGGATAGGAATGCTATTTGGCACGTGGCAGCTGATAATGAATCTCGTTATGCTTTTGATCGTTATTTTCTGGGACAGATCGAGCCTGGGATTCGGAACCGTTTTCAATATGGTCCTTGTAGGTTATTACGTGGATTTTTTTGACTGGGTGTGGAGTAAGACGATACCGTCGCACATCTTTGAAAATAATGTTACCAAGTGGCCGGTCTTTATTGTCACTTTGCTGGGATTTATAATCAGCGCAGCAGTGTATATCAATTCTGATATGGGTGTTGCACCTTATGATGCATTACCGAAAATTATTACGGAAAAAGTTACTGACAGGTTTCCCAAGATTCCGAAGATGTTGATCCGTATGGCATGGGATTTCTCCGCTATTCTGGTAGGAATACTTGCAGGCGGAAAGCCGGTCATAGGAATAATCCTGATGGCTATATTCTTAGGACCGGCCATAAGTCTGGTTGGAAAAATGTTTTTTGGCAAAAGGAAGGAAGAGAAAACTCAAAATGGGACATAGTACTGAAAATGCCGAACTGACGGTTTTGTGCCTTATACAGGACGGAAACAGAATACTTTTGCAAAACAGGATAAAAGAAGACTGGAAAGGATACACTTTTCCGGGCGGACATGTCGAACCGGGGGAGTCTTTCGTGGATGCGGTCAAAAGAGAAATGAAGGAAGAAACCGGTCTTAATATCATAAATCCGCAGATCGTGGGGATCAAGCAGTTTCCGATCGAAAACGGAAGATACATCGTTCTTCTTTTTAAAGCCACGGAGTTTAGCGGCGAAGTGGTTTCTTCCGAGGAAGGCGAGATGGAATGGATCGACATGGATAAGCTTTCCGAAGTAAATGTGGTCGAAGATTTCCATGATCTTATGAAGGTTCTCAACGATCCAAAGATCAATGAGTTTCAATATACGGTTGAGGGCGATGAGTGGATCGTTCATTTGAAATAAACAGGGAGGTACGGACATGATAAAATACGTTGATCATATTACACCCGAAGAATATATGGACTTACGAAAGATGGTCGGCTGGATGGAGTTTCCGCTTGAAGAGGCGAAAAACTGCGTTGAAAATGCATATATGGTAATATGCGTAAGGGATGATGAAAAAGCAATCGGCGTGGTGAGACTTCTCTGGGACGGTGGATACGTTGCATTTTTATCGGATGTGATTGTTGCGCCCGAATATCAGAGACATGGAATAGGAAAAACTCTGGTTGAAGCGGTTATAAAAAGAATAAAAGACGACATGAAACCGGGATACAAAGTTAAACTTAATCTGAATTCGGCTAAGGGAAAAGAACCATTTTACGAGAAACTCGGATTTAAGGAACGCCCGAACGAGGATGCCGGAGCAGGCATGGACCAGTGGCTGACTTTGGAATAATGTCGGAGCGATAAAAGGAGAGAACACATTGAAAACACTTTATGTTTCAGACCTGGACGGCACTTTACTAAGAAGTGATGAGACAACATCGGATTACACAAACAGCGTCATAAATGATCTGACAGCAAAAGGCATACTCTTTTCATATGCTACCGCACGTTCACTGATCACCGCGAAAAAAGTTACAAAAGGCATCGATGCGAACATTCCGCTCATTGTTTATAACGGGGCATTTATCATGGATAATGTTACCGGAAAGATATTAAAAGCGAATTATTTCGAAAAAAGTTCTGCGGAAGAATTGCTCGACCTCTTATTTGAACAGGATATTTATCCGATAATATATGCGTATGTTAACGGAACGGAGAAATTTTCCTATATTCCCGAATTAAGCACTCCGGGTCTTAAAAGATTTACGGACAGCAGGGCGGGTGATATAAGGGAAAACATCGTAACAATGCCCGATGAATTAAGAGCGGGTGAAATTTTTTATGTAACATGTATCGACGAGCCCGAAAAACTTCGTCCGATATATGAAAAGTACAAAGACATTTATCATTGTGTATACCAGGTAGATATTTACACGAATGACCAATGGCTTGAGATAATGCCTAAAGAGGCGTCGAAGGCGAATGCGATAAAACAATTGAAAGAGATGTATCATTGTGACAGGGTCGTTGCTTTCGGAGACGGAAAAAACGATATCGATATGTTTGAGATCGCAGATGAGGGATATGCGGTTTCAAATGCACATGAAGCATTAAAAGAAAAAGCCACCGCAGTAATAGATTCCAATAATGAGGACGGAGTCGCCAAGTGGCTGGAGAAAATGGTAAAATAAAAAATGCTGAGAATAAATGATATAATGATCAAGCGGCTGCTTTCTAACGGATGCGGCCGCTTTTTTGTCACAAGATCAAATATAAATGATCATAAGGTTGCATTTTAGTGCGGTTTGGTGAGAACATATCAGTATACCTGAATATTTAGCGAGGAAAAGAAATATGCTTGAAAAAATGAATGACTTTTTTACCGCCAGAGTTGACGGTTACGACGAACATATGAAAAGCAACATAGAGGGTGCGTCGGATTTTTACAGATATACCGCAGAACTGCTTCCGAATGATGCGGGTGCGAAAGTGCTGGATCTCGGATGCGGAACGGGGCTTGAACTCGAAGAATTCTTTAAGGTCAATCCGGATGCCTCTGTAACGGGGATCGATCTTACAAAAGCCATGCTTGATGAACTTAAAAAGAAGTTTCCCGAAAAGGATCTTGATCTTATCTGCGGTTCGTATTTCGAAGAACCCTTTGGAGAGAAGGCTTATGATGCAGCCGTATCGGTCGAGTCGCTGCACCATTTCAAAAAAGAAAAGAAACTCGGCTTATATAATAAACTTCACGGATCCCTCAAGGATAACGGATATTTCATACTGACGGATTATTTTGCGGAGTCTGAAGAACTTGAGACTGAATACTTTCATAACCTTGAAGAGATAAAAAGAAACGAAGGCCTTTCAGAGGATGAATTTTATCATTATGACACTCCGCTTACCGTTGAACATGAGATCGAAGTTTTAAAAGAAGCGGGTTTCTCCAAAGTTGAAAAGAAGAAACAATGGGAAAACACATATACTCTTAAAGCGATAAGATAGTATAATTTCAAAACCGTATCCTGAAAAAATCAGGGTACGGATTTTTTTATTTTTAAACGTGACATACTGATGTCGTGTTTGGTATGATAAGTTTATAGAGGAGTTAGGAAATATGAAGATAGACAGACTTATCGGAATATTATCAATATTGCTGCAAAAAGAGAAAACCACGGCTCCGGAACTTGCCGAACATTTCGAGGTTTCAAGGCGAACGATAAATCGTGACATTGAAGATCTCTGCAAGGCGGGGATACCGATCGCGACAACTCAGGGTGTCGGAGGCGGTATCAGTATCATGAGCGGGTATAAACTGGACAGGACCATCCTCACTTCGAAAGATATGCAGGTGATCATGGCGGGACTTCGAAGTCTGGACAGTGTGAGCGGCAGCAGTTACTACAGTCAGCTTATGGAAAAACTGCAGGCGGGTTCTTCGGAACTTGTCAGCGGAAAGGAATCCATACTGATAGATCTGTCATCCTGGTACAAAACAACGTTGGCGCCAAAGATATCGATGATCCAGGATGCGATCGAAAACCGTAAGCTCTTGAAGTTTAAATATTTTGCTCCGTCGGGAGAGAGCGAGCGAACGATCGAGCCGTACTACATCGTTTTCAAATGGACGAGCTGGTACGTATACGGCTGGTGTCTTAAGAGAAAAGATTACAGATTGTTCAAACTTAACCGAATGGATAAAGTCAGGTTGTCCGACAAGAATTTCGAATGTCGCAGCGTTCCGCTTCCCGATATGTCGGCAGAACTTCTGTATCCGAGAAATATCAAGGTTAAAGCACTTTTTGATCCGGATATGAAATGGCGTCTGGTGGAAGAATTCGGTACGAAATGTTACAGCGAGAATGAGGACGGAAAGCTCCATTTTACCGCAGACTATTCGGATATGGATAATCTGGTATCATGGCTTTTAACATTCGGAGACAAAGCGGAAGTACTCGAACCCGGGGAAGTCAGAGAACGGCTTAAAACAATGGCAGAAAATATGATCAAAACATACGGGAGGACAAAGAAATGAGTCAGATAGAAAGATATGAAATAAACGAACAGTGGGCACACTCAGGGATAGTAAAAGCAGGTGACTTCTGCTTCTTAAGTTACTGCGTGGGAAATATCGGATGCAGTATCGAAGAGCAGATAAACGGTGCTTTTGACAATATGGAAGAAAGACTCGCCATGGTCGGTCTTACTCTGGAAAATGTGGTTCAGATGGACTGTCTTTTCAGAGACGTTTACAACATTCCCACTATGGAAAAAGTAATAAGGGAAAGATTCAAAGGCAATTACCCTGCGAGAAAATCCATTGAAACAAACTTTGCACATGTGGGCGGAAGCGACGGACTTCATTTCCAGGTCGATGCGGTCGCATACTGCGGAAAATAGATCAAAAAAGCCGAGGATGCTTATGAAATACGAATGGATGGATGAATATCTTTTAGCAAAAAAAGGTGTAACAAAGGATCTTCAGGAAGAGTGGAACTGGATCCGTTATCATGTCGGCGGAAAAATTTTCGCCGCGATCTGCAGGGACGATGACAATGTCCCCGTCTATATCACACTTAAGCTCGATCCGCTTGAAGGGGATTATTTTCGTAAGCAGTACGAGGATATAATCCCCGGATATTACATGAACAAAACGCACTGGAATTCCGTTAAAGCTGACGGTGAAGTTCCGGATGAAGTATTTAAAGACCTGCTCGACAAGGCTTATACGATAGTACTTGGCGGCCTTACGAAGAAGTTACAGAAAGAGATTTTGGAGGGATAAATGGAATACATCAGAGTCACAAAAGAGAATCTTGAAAAAGAACACATCTGCTGTGCGATCGCCAACAATAACGATGTTCAGGTCGCATCAAAGAAAGCATGGCTTTCGGACAGATTTGATGAGGGATTGGTGTTTATAAAGAGTGCAGAGAGAGGAAAATGTTTTGTCGAGTTTATCCCTGCGGAGAATGCATGGAATCCGATCGAGGCACCGGACTATATGTATATCGACTGTCTCTGGGTATCGGGATCTTTTAAGGGCCACGGTTACTCAACAGATCTCCTTGAAGCCTGCATAAAAGAAAGCAAAGAAAAGAAAAAGAAGGGTATCTGCATCTTGTCGGCAGCAAAGAAAATGCCGTTTTTATCAGATCCCGGATTCTTAAAACACAAGGGTTTTGAGGTTGCGGATGAAGCAGATAACGGCATTCAACTCTGGTACCTTCCGCTTGTGAAAGGAGCAAAGAAGCCTTCGTTCAAAGAGTGCGCAAAACATCCGCATACGGATGAAAAGGGATATGTTTTGTATTACACAAATCAGTGTCCTTACAACGGAAAATATGTGCCGGTCTTGGAAGAGACAGCAAAGGCAAACGGCATAAAGTTTAAGGCAATCAGACTCTCTACGAAGGAAGAGGCCCAGAACGCACCCACTCCGATCACAACCTATGCATTTTTCAAAGACGGAGAGTATGTCACAAACGAGCAGATGAACGATAAAAGATTCCTTAAAAGAGTAAACGGAGTATAATAGTTCTATAAAAACTTAAGGAAGCAGAACAGATCTTATTTGAAAACAAAAGACAAATACAAAAAAACACTTCTAGCCTGCTATCTTGGTTTCATCACACAGTCGATAGCCGCTAATTTTGCCCCGCTTTTATTCCTGACTTTTCATAAAAGTTTCGGGATCCCGCTCGGTAAGATAGCGCTCATATCAACGGCATTTTATATTACACAGCTGATAGTCGATGTAGTATGTGCCAAATTCGTGGATAAGATCGGATACAGAGTCTGTGCGGTAGCGTCGGAGATCACTTCGGCGCTTGGTCTTATTGGGCTGGCATTCCTCCCGTATATCCTGCCCGACCCTTTTGTCGGAATAATCATAAGCGTAGTAGTTTATGCCATAGGAAGCGGACTTATCGAAGTACTCGGAAGTCCCATAGTTGAAGCCTGTCCTTTTGAACACAAGGAAGCGGTCATGAGTCTTTTACATTCCTTCTACTGCTGGGGAAGCGTGGCGGTAATCCTTTTATCCACACTGTATTTTACTTTGTTCGGAGTGGTGAACTGGAAGTGGCTCGCAGTTATCTGGGCGCTGGTGCCGCTTTACAATATCTTCAATTTTGCAACCTGTCCGATAGAACCGCTTGTGGAAGACGGAAAAGGAATGACGATCGGAGCGCTTTTTAAAACGCCGATGTTTTTTCTTGGGATCATCCTTATGGTGTGTGCGGGTGCGTCGGAAATGTCGATGGCTCAGTGGGCATCCGCTTTTGTGGAATCGGCCCTCGGACTTTCCAAAAATGTGGGTGACCTTGTCGGCCCCTGCCTTTTTGCGGTAACGATGGGCATAAGCCGCGTGATCTATGGAAAATACGGAGACAGGATCGAACTGACGGGATATATGTTAGGATCGGGCGTGCTCTGTCTTATCTGCTATATCCTCGCCGCGATATCGCATAGTCCGATATTAAGCCTTATCGGTTGCATCCTCTGCGGTTTTTCGGTAGCGATAATGTGGCCCGGAACGATAAGTATCCTATCAAAGAGACTACCCACGGGCGGAGTCGCAATGTTTGCGTTTTTAGCCATGGCCGGAGACTTAGGCGGTGCCGCAGGCCCCGGAATAGTCGGATTTGCAACACAGCTTAAAAATGATGATCTCAAAGCGGGAATGCTCGTTGCATGTATTTTTCCGATAGTGCTTATAGCCGTGATCATCGGAATAAAGATAAAGATGCTCGGAGAGAAAAAATGTCAGAAGTAAATAATAACAGTATGGACGACATCAGAAAACTTCAGAAATGGCTTTCGATAATCCTGCTTGCCGTTTCTGTTATCATGCTCTTTTTCAATATATCTTCCCGTATTTTCACCCGGATCGATCTTATGAGTTACAAATCCGTTGAAGGAACTATCAGTAAGCTGACTGAAAAGAAAGAGATCAGGAACAGAAAGAATTCATATACCTATTACCTGGATGTGGATTATGAGCCTTACGGTGAAGGAAGTACTCTTACGACGCATAAAGTCTTCGATGTGGATTATTTCTTTTCGCAGGGCGAAAAGGTAAAGGTTTATTTTAAGAACAGCGATCCGGATGATACGATCATCGCAAAGAAGATCTTTTTCTTTTATTTTCCGATAGTCGACGGTCATAATGTTGCACTGATAGCAGCGATAATCATAGGCGGGCTGGGCTTCGGACTTCTGGCCAACTATATCGACTCGCTTGGAGGAGAGGAATCTTCAAAGGAGTATCCGGAAACGCCGGACGGTTCGCCGAGGTGATAATGGATAGCGGATCAAAAATAGAAGAAGGAGAATAAATACCGAAAACCTGATGGGATAATATACATTTTGGCTTTAAAAATGCCGATAAAATATTAGTGACCCTATACAAACCCTAAAGCACTTTTTCGGGGGTTCGGGTCAAAATTAAGGAAGATTTTAGGGGAACAAAACTATGTATTATGCAAGTTTTGGAATGCTTTCAATAGTTATCCATCTGATCATAAATTTCGAGGCTATCTGGAGAGTTTCAAAGGATGAAAAGAGCATTGTAAGAAAACGTTACAAGGCATTCGTTCTGGGGCTGCTCTTTTATTATTGCACGGATGTACTGTGGGGATTGTTCTATGCATCAAAGATAGTCCCTCTTGCATACGGGGATACCGTACTGTTCTTCTTCTCGATGGGACTTACGTTATTCCTCTGGATGAGATTTATCGTTGCGTATCTTAACCGAAAGGATTTCTTCAGCAGGATCCTTACGTATTTCGGCTGGTGCATGCTCTTTTTAGAGAGCATCGTTCTTTTGGTTAACGCATTTGTCCCGATCATGTTTGCATTTGACAGTGACGGCGAATACTATCCCGGAAGTGCGAGATATATAACTCTCGGAATTCAGTTTCTGATGTTTCTGGCAATGGCAGTTTATTTGCTGATCGTCATGGGCAAAACAAGCAAACATGAAAGACTTCACTTAAGTGCAATAGGGATCTCGGGTTTCGCAATGGCGGTATTTATAGTGTTGCAGCTTCTTTATCCGCTCCTTCCTTTTTATGCGATCGGATGTCTTATTGCAAACTGCATTATCCATACATATGTTGAAGTCGACCAGAAGGCGCACCACGAAAATGAGCTTGGTTCCGTTCGAAACATCGCATACAAAGATCCGCTCACAAATGTAAGGAATTCAAATGCGTATACAGAGGCAAAGGGTCTCATGGAAGAAAGGATCCAAAACAATGATCTGAAAGAACTCGGTATCGTTGTATTTGACTTAAACAATTTAAAAAAGGTCAATGACAGTTTCGGACATGACATGGGAGACAAATATATCCAGGCATCCTGTAAAATGATCTGCAGGGTTTATCAGCACAGTCCGGTATTCAGGATCGGCGGAGATGAATTCGTTGCATTTCTTGAAGGCGAAGACTTTAAGAACAGGGATTCGCTGATCAAATCTTTTAACGAAGAGGTTGAGAAAAACTTAAGATCCGGCGGTCCGGTCGTTGCAGCCGGAATGGGTATCTTCAATCCGGAAAGCGATCTGAGATTCGACGATGTTTTCTCAAGAGCCGATGCCAGAATGTATGAGCAGAAGAAACTCCTTAAAGGTTATGTGTAAGAGGCTCACGTTTGGTTAGAAACAAAATTGAGATTGATTTTTAATTTGGTTTAATGATATTATTCGAAAAAGAAGTAATGAAAGGAGAATACATTTTTATGTTAAAAAGATATGTTAACGCTCAGTAGTCTGAGCTTAAAATAAATGATGAATAGTTAAGCTCAGATGAATCCATAAGAAAGAATAAATGGAGGATAAAATGAGCTATATTAAAGCAGAAGAGATTCTGCCCAGAGAATTAATAGAAACTATTCAGCAGTACGTTAGTGGAAAAAATATTTATATTCCGTGCAAGGAGAAAGAAGACTGGGGCAGTAAGTCCGGCAGCAGAGAGTATTACGGAAAAAGAAACCGCGAGATCAGATTTAAACATCAGAACGGAATCTCCGTAAAAGCGCTCGCTTCGGAATATTCACTGTCGGAGAAAAGTATTCACAGGGTCTTAAGAGCTTCCGATAACAAAAAGATCGGTCTGGGCGCTTAAGTTTGGCGAGAGTTTATCATCGTTGCGGAGGCTGCGGAAAGAAACAGGAATTTGTCAATTCCGGGAAGTTCAGGGTGAACGCCAACGGAAACAAAGTTGACGTCTGGCTTATTTACAGATGCAAAAAATGCAAGCATTCCTGGAACTTAACGATATACGAAAGAACAAAGCCTTCGAGGATAGACCGTGAAGAATACGAACTCTTTCTCGAGAACGACAGTTTACTTGCCGAGAAATATGGAAACAATATAGAATTTCTGAAAAATAATAATGCTGAATTAAAATGATCCGAAAGGTTTAAAGCCTTTCGGATTTTTTTGTTTTACTCTGTCTGTTTGTGGTAAAATATATATGTATTTCGTTTTGCTATCAGGGAGAAAATTTTCAGACGAAATCTTTTAATGAATAAAGAGTGGGGTTTTGTGTAAAAGAGGAGAAATGCAATGGGGAAAGTTTCAACTCAGGAATATGAAGATTTTATAGTCAATAACCGTATTAAGGTTAATAAATATCTTAATGTCGTTCTTTGGTTTTTCGTGCTGACGGGTCCGGCCATCGCACTGGGCGTAAAAGCAGGGTTCTTTCACGATATAACGTATACGACATGTCTTATGATCTCGGCGGTAATGGCGATAGTATCAGGGGTTCATTTCATAATGTTAAAAAAGATACCCCGTTCGGCATTCACCGGTATATTTGCCCTTACGGTATTAAACTTTCTGCTCGTTTACATGTCGTATTCGCATATAAGCATCAGGATCACATGGTTTCTTGTTCCGCTTCTTTCACTGCTTTTATGTGACAAATATATTTATTTCTCTTCGGTGATCCTCAATTTCATTTTAATGACGATAACCACATGGATAAGTGCACCGTACTTTGTCAGCCTGAGAGCCGATTACGACAAACCGATCCAGTACTTTGTGGATGTAATGGGCGGATACACGATCGAGACACTCATTATGTTCGCTTCCGGATTTATCCTCGGAAAACTCGCTCTCGAGCATTTCAGAGAATTATTCAACCAGAAAAAAGTCATCCTGGAACAGGAAAAAGAAATGAAAGAAAAAATGGAGATCCTGGATTCCATGGTTGAGATCTACGATAACGTTAACCTTATCAATTTCGTTGACAGCACCGAGACGTCGCTTAGAAGCGAGAATCAGGAGAAGACAGGAATCGATATGAGTACGCAGACGCACACACTGATGAGTCAGAAAATCCAGAATCAGGTAGTGCCGGATCAGCTCGAGGCGTTCAAGACATTTACTAACATAAAGACGATAAGAGCGAGACTCTCACAGAAGAAGATCATAAGTGGGGACTTCATGGATGTGGTCTCGGGATGGTTTCGTGCCCAGTACATTACCGTAGATTCCACACTTGACGGCATTCCCAATGTTGTTATCTATGTTACAAGAAATGTCGACGAAGAAAAGAGAAGAGAGGAACATCTTATCAGGATCTCGATGACCGATGAGATGACAAGACTCTTTAACCGTAGATGTTACGAAGAAGATCTGGCTGGGTTAAGAAAAGAAGGCCTGCCCGAAGATTTCGTACTTTTCTCGGTCGATGTTAACGGCCTTAAGACGGTTAACGATACCCTTGGACATGCAGCGGGTGATGAACTTATAAAGGGCGCAGCGGATGTGCTTTCATTAGCCGTAGGAAACAGAGGAAAAGCATACAGAACGGGCGGCGATGAATTTATGGCCGTTGTTCATATGGATGATCCCGAAAGCTTAAGAAATCTGATCCATGAAAAAACAAAAGACTGGCACGGCGTATATTGTGAAAAGATCAGCGTATCGGTAGGATATGCTGCATTAAAAGACAATACCAGAGCTTCGATCGACGATCTGGAACGTAAGGCCGATGCGGATATGTATGCCGAAAAAGCAAGGTACTACAAAGAAAGCGGCATAGACAGAAGAAGACAGTTATTTGAAAAAGGTATCGGTCAGGTAAAATAATGCAGGATAACTTTGAAAGATTCGACATGAAGGCGCCTCCCATAAGGACCAAATGGTATTTAAGACCGTTAACGTACATCTTAAGCGCCCCCGATGTCGCAAAGCACAAATGTAAGATCACAAAGATAAATACGGAGGGGTTAAAGCCTCCGTTTGTCTTGTTATGCAACCACAATGCTTTTATGGATTTTAAAGTTGCCACCAAGGCGATATATCCCCGGAGAGCAAATTATGTTGTTGCGATAGACGGCTTCATCGGAAGAGAAAAGCTGCTTCGCGATGTGGGATGTATCTGCAAGCGTAAATTCACCAACGACACCACATTGGTAAAGCAGCTTATTCAGACTATAAAGAACGGCGACATAGCAGTCATATATCCCGAGGCGAGATATTCCCTTTGCGGAACAACTGCGGTACTTCCCGAATCTCTGGGGAAACTCTGCAAGCTTTTAAAGGTGCCCGTTGTGACTCTTATCTGCCACGGACATCATGTAAATTCGCCTTTCTGGAATCTTCATGACCGCGGAGTAAAGCCCACGGAAGCCGAGTTCACACAGCTGTTTGATGCGGAATCTTTAAAGAACGCAACGGTTGAAGAGATAAATAAAAAGATCGTCGAAGCTTTTCAGTATGATGATTTTGCATGGCAGAAAGAACGCGGGATAAAGATAACATTTAAAGGCCGTGCGGAAGGACTTCACAAGGTTTTATACCAGTGTGCGTCCTGCAAGACGGAATATAAAATGAGCTCGTCGGGCACGATCCTTAAATGTGAAGCCTGCGGCAAAGAGTGGGAAATGACCGAGCTCGGAGAGCTTAAAGCTTTATCCGGAGAGACCGAATTTTCGCATATTCCCGACTGGTACGAGTGGGAAAGAGCGAATGTAAAAAGCGAGGTTGAAGCGGGAACTTACTCAACCGGCGAACTGCCTGTAAGAGTCGATTCGCTTCCGAATGCAAAGAAGTACATTCCGATCGGCGAAGGAACAATGATTCACGACATGAACGGATTCAGGGTAAAAGTTACGGATCCCGACGGCGATGTTCACGAGATGGAAAAGAATGTTCCATCGCTATACTCATGTCATATCGAATATGAATATTTGGGAAAATTCGGCGACTGCGTCGACTTAAATACATTAAAGGATACATGGTACATTTATCCCGACCCGAAGAAATGCGAATTTGCCGTTACCAAGATGGCACTCGCGACCGAGGAACTTTACGCCGACTACTGGAGGCGTTCCCGGACTGTCAAAGGAGAAAAATGACGGTAACAGATTACTTTGAGGCAGAAAACAGAGAATACTGGCGGGGCGAGATCGCCAAAGGCGACTGGAGGGCAGCAGCCTACCTCGCTGAGATCATAGATACGGACAGACTTAAGGAAATGTGTGGTGAGAACGTAAAGGTTTTCCTTTTAACCGAAGGTGAAAAACTGATCTCCTTCTGCACATACTCGGAAAGGGATAATATCCCGGATACGAGTCTTAAACCCTGGATCGGATTTGTATATACTTTCCCTGAGTTTCGCGGAAAAAGAATGATGGGAAAACTTTTCGAATACATATACGGTATTGCCGGGAAAGAGGGCCGCGAAGCGATCTATATCTCGACGCATGATGAGGGTATCTACGAAAAATACGGTTTCTTATTTATGAATCTTATGAAGGATGACGAGGGCGAAGACAGCCGCATCTACAAAAAGGAGATCCGCACCCCGGATCTTAGTAACTGTAACTAAACCGGAAAGGAAGGCACGATGATAAAAGCAGTTATTTTTGATATGTTTGAAACCCTGGTAACATTGTTTGAAGGAAGGACTTATTTCAGCGAGGATATCGCCGCGGATCTGGGTATCGATCCCGAAGTTTTCCGGCATGAATGGCATACGATCGAAAAAGACAGAAGTACCGGAAAGTACACGATAGAAGAAGGGCTTGAGATCGTATTAAAAAGACTGGGTGTGTATTCCGAAGAAAAGGTAAAACTTGTCGCAGGAAACAGAAAAGCGTGCTTAAAACTTTCATTTGACGCGATCCCGGAAGGATCTGTAAGACTCCTTGAAGAACTAAGGAAAAAAGGTATAAAGATCGGCCTTATAACAAATACATTTTCGGATGAAAGAGACCTGATCAGAGAAAGCAAACTTTTCCCGTATTTTGACGTGGCACTTATCTCTTTTGAGCAGGGAATATGCAAACCCGACCTCAGTCTTTATAAAAAGATGACCGAAGAACTCGGAGTAAAATCCGAAGAATGTCTCTATGTCGGAGACGGCGGATCAAAAGAACTCTTCGCCGCGAGGGAAGCGGGAATGCATCCCGTGCAGTGCACATGGTTTCACGATCTTGCATTCGAACCGCACATCCCGTGCCCTATTTTTGATGAGTTCGATCATGCCGATACTCAGCTTCAGATACTTGATTATTTGCAGGCTTGACTTTTTTTGAAGAAAGATTTTATAATAAGGCAAGTTATTTAAACGAGGTATTTTTATGTTAAGCGTGGTGATCTGATCACCTGTGAAATTCTAATTAAACAGGTAGATTTCATTAATTGAATCAGTTTTTCGCCCTTCGGCATCAGCCGCAGGCTTGATTCGCTATGCTTAATATCGTGGATACAAAAAAGGTGTTTTATAACACCCGGATTGTTTTCATTACTTCGTTTTTTTATTTGCGGATTTCTGTCATTTTAAGATATCTGCCGATACTTTTTGTGCTGTCAGTGACGGCACCGGTAACATATTAACGACAATGAAGACCATGATATCTTTGCAAAGAGATATGATGGTCTTTTCATTTTTTGGAATAAAGGAGGAAAAAACATGTTAAATAACTTAATTGTCAGAGCAGAGACACCTGCAGATCATAAAAATACGGAACTTATGGCCATGCGCAGCTTTTTCAACAAATACGAACCCGCGGCAACGGAACATTTTCTCATAAGGATTATCAGGGAATCGAAAGATTATATCCCCGAGATAAGCCGGATCGCAGAGTATAACGGCCGGATCGTGGGTGCGGTATATTACACGAAAGCATGGATAGTTGACGGCGATAAAAAACACGAGATAGCGACCTTCGGACCGCTCGCGGTAGAGCCGACCCTGGAGGGCAACGACATCGGCGGGATCCTGATGAGGGAGACCATAAAACTTGCCAAAGAGGCAGGTATAAAAGGCATCGCACTCATGGGTGAGCCGTATTATTATCCGAGATTCGGATTTGAAAGAGGCGCAAAATACGGCCTTACGGATCCAAACGGAAACGTATTTGATGAACTTATGGTACTTCCTTTAAACGATGACTTTTCGAATATCAAGGGCAGACTTGTCGAAAGCCCGGATTTTGATAAACTTGGGGATACCGAAAAACTTGAAGAGATCAACAAGGAATTTCCTTCATACAGAAAAGTCAAAGTTCAGGAAGGATTTATGCAGATTTTTGGACAGCATTTGGGAGTAGTCGAAGAAATAAAAGATGATACATATATGGTAAGATACTGGGAACTCTTGATCCCCGCGAAAGTACCCGACGAGCTTAAAGGCAAAGTCTTTACGGGAAGCGATGTTCAGTTTATATGGAATCATAAAGGCGAATCGACGATCACAAAGGTGTTTAAAAATCTCCTCGAATAAGAAATATGGAGAAAAAAATGAACACGGAAATACAGATCGAATTTGATAAATTAAAAGAAATATGGTCGGCACTTGCAGTGACCGATTATGCAAAAGAACAAATAGAAAACACGGAAGTCATCATCGATGAAACGGAACTTCGAAGCAGACTCCGCGATACGACAAACAGCAGGGACATGATAGAAAAACTCGGCAATCCGCCTCTTCAGAATGTAACTGAAATGAAGGAGATTCTGGATGTTGCCGACAAAGGTGACTGCCTGACACCATATCAGCTTACAAGAGTCGATAAGGTGCTCGTTATCATCGAAAGACTTAAGGATTATCTCTCGCGCGGAAAGCAGTACGAAAATCCGCTCGCGTATTACGATGAAAATCTCGACGATCTTATGGAGTTAAAAGACGAGATCGAAAGACAGATAAGAAACGAGGCTGTGGATGACAGGGCATCGGGAAATCTGCTCGATATAAGAACAAAGATCATCAGAGCCGAAGAAGCGATGAAGCAGAAGGCGGAGCAGATCATAAGAAGCAACAAAGAATGCATGGCGGACACTTACTATACGCTTAGGAACGGTCATGTCTGCGTACCCGTTAAGAAAGAATACAAGTACAAGATCCCCGGAAGTACGATCGACAAATCGTCGACGGGAAACACTTTTTTTATCGAGCCTCTGGGCGTGGCAAAGCATTTCGAAGAGCTTCAGCTTTTAAAGGTCGATGAGGAAAACGAAGTGTATAAGATCCTTTATACGCTTACGGCTTTTGTATCGGACTGCATCCCTGCGATGAACGAAAACATCAGGATGATCGAGAAGCTTGATTACATCTTTTCAAAGGGAAAATTAAGCGTGGATCTCGATTGTGTTAACCCGAAGATCAATACCGAAAGACGTATTGAATTAAAAGGCGGAAGGCATCCTCTGATGGATAAAACGGTGAATGTTCCGCTTGATTTTTCGATTGGGCAAGACGTAAGAGGGATCGTTATCACAGGACCGAATACCGGCGGAAAAACAGTGGCGATAAAGACGGTCATGCTTAACGCTTACATGGCTCAGTGCGGACTTCATGTTACCTGCAAGGATGCGGATATCTGCATGAATTCAAATTACCTTTGCGATATCGGCGACGGGCAGAGTCTTTCGGAAAACTTATCGACGTTCTCGGCACATATTAAAAACGTTCTTGATATCCTGGATCACGTAAACGGCGACAGCTTTGTGATAATGGATGAGCTGGGTTCGGGAACGGATCCCGCGGAAGGCATGGGGATCGCTGTTGCGATCCTTGAAGAATTAAGAAAGAGCAACGCGAACTTCCTTGTCACGACGCACTATCCCGAGATAAAAGAATACGCCGAAAAGAGCGTGGGAATAGTAAATGCGAGAATGACCTTCGATAAGGAAACACTTCTTCCGACTTACAAGATGCTCATCGGAGAAGCGGGAGAAAGCTGTGCTTTTTACATCGCGGACAGACTCGGAATGCCCGAAGAAATGCTTAAAACCGCGGTCGAAGCGGCATACGGAAAAGATGCGATAGATTCATACGAATTCCATAACAGGGAAAAGGCAAAAAAAGATAATACAAAACGCATCGTCAAAACGAAAAAGACAAGAGTAAAAACATCGCTTGAAAACAAGTTTACTATCGGCGACAGCGTAATGGTATATCCCGACCAAAAGATAGGCATCGTATGCGAGCCGGTTAACGACAAAGGGGTCTTAAGAGTCCAGATCGCAGACAGGAAGATATGGATCAATCACAAGCGTGTTAAACTTCATGTGAAAGCCGAAGAACTCTATCCCGAAGACTATGATTTTTCGATAGTTTTCGACACCGTGGAAAACAGGAAAATAAGACATGATATGAGTAGAAAATACACGGAAGAAACAATAGTTTATGAGGTTGACGGAAGTACATCAAAAGGGTAGCATTGTAACTGTAGTTTATGAAAAAGGAAACAAAAAATATGCAGTTTGGAATGCCGACTTTAATAGAGAACAAAACACTGAAAGACAATGTGGATCTGTGCGAAAGTCTGGGGCTTAAATTCATCGAACTTAATATGAATTTTCCCGAGTACCAGGTGGATTGGCTGGAGGATACAAAACTTCTTTATAACCTTGCCGAAAAAGCAGGGATATATTACACGATCCATCTGGATGAAAACTTAAATATCGCGGATTTTAACAAACTGGTTACCGATGCTTATCTTGAGACCGTAAGAAGGTCGATAGAAGTGGCCAAAAAGCTTCTCGTTCTTCGAGACAGATACGGGGACGCATCGCTGCCGCTTACGATAAACATGCACATGCATCACGGGATCTTCATTACACTTCCCGATAGAAAAGTGCAGATGTACGACAGGGATTTCGATACCTATATGAAGTCGTTTGAGGTCTTCCGTAAAAAGTGTGAAGAGTGGATAGGCGACAGCGATATAAAGATAGTTGTTGAGAATACCGACGGCTTTAAGGAATACGAGAAAAAAGCGGTCAAATATCTTTTGGAAAGTCAGAAGTTTGGGATCACCTGGGATATCGGCCATTCAAAAGGCTGCAAGGAGATCGACGTTCCTTTCATCCTTGAAAACAAAGAAAACCTTATCCATTTCCATATCCATGACGGAAAGGAAGAACCGCCGAAGAACCATCTGGCACTCGGCGACGGAGATATAGATCTTAACGAAAGACTTTCTCTTGCAAAAGAAAGAAATGCAAGATGCGTGCTCGAAACAAAGACGATAGAAGCGCTTAAGAATTCAGTAAAATGGCTTAAGGAAAACGGTTACAAAGAGGAATTTGAAGCGTAAAACTTAAAAGGATCACGAAAGAGAGGCGGAAAAATGGTAACATACCGGAAACTTACAAGCGAACAGCTCGACACATTTATCAACATCAGGATCAAACAGCTTCGTGAGGAAGGCGCGACCGAAGATATAGATCTCGTTCCAAACTTAAAAGATTATTACGATCGTCATATGGCAGACGGAACATTTGTATCCTGGCTTGCGATGGACGGAGACAAGATCGTGGGAACAAGCGGTATGTCATTTGTTGAAAAGCCGCCTTATTTCAGCTGCCCGAGCGGAAGACTGGGCCTTCTCTCAAGCATGTTCACGGACCCCGGTTACAGACGCATGGGCATCGCAAAAGAACTCTTATCGAGAGTGGTAAACGAAGCCAGGGAATACGGCTGCGGATCTGTATGGATCACGGCTTCCGATATGGGTGTGCTTTTATACACGAACTTCGGATTTGTTAAGAACGGAAACTTTATGCAGTACAAATTATAGGACAGCTGAATGGAATACTTATTTACCGAACGTGCCCATCTTATGTGTCCGAATATGTGCTTTGGCATGATGGCGGAAGTGAGCGCGGAATTTGACAAAGAAAAGATAAAAGCCGCTTTTTCAAAAATGTCCGAAGCGCATCCTTTTTTACGTGCGTTACTCGGGTATGAAAAAGAGGGCAACAGATATTTTTACGACATAAAAGACGAGAGCAGGATTGCCCTTTTCATAAAGGATGAGGAACTTGGCGAAAATGAAGATGAAACGGTCCTTCGCGAATACAAAAAACTGACCGGCAGAGACTTTGATCTTTTTGAAGAAGGAATGCTTAAAGCATCGGTCTGGAAGAAAGGAAACAATACGTGCTTTCTTTTAATATTTCATCATCTTCTGACCGACGGAAGAGGTGCTCTGGGTCTTACGAAAGAACTGGCGGAGCATTATAAAAACGGCACGCCGTTTAAAGAATCCGCAGAAAGACTGATCACTTCGGAAACGGATTTCATTAAGGATAACAAGCTTTCTTTTATCAGCGATATGCTTGTAAAAAGAGCCAATAAAACATGGGTAAAAGAAGGTAACAAACCGGTCTCATATCAGGAATATCATGAATACGCAGACAGATTCGTAAAAGAAAATCCTGTTGCTTTTTCGATCAAAAGGATCGGAACAGATGAACTTCAAAAGACTGTTAACGACTGCCATGAAAACGGCATAACCGTTAACGATATCCTTTTATCGAAGATGATGATCGAAGAAAAAACGGGAAAGATAATCATAGCAAACGACTTAAGGGATAAGTGCAAAGAATACACTGACGGAGCACTCGGCAATTATTCGACGGCGTTCAGTGTTGTGATAAAAAATTTAAAAGAAGATGAAATAAGCCTTGCAAAAGACATTCATAAAAAGGTAAAAGAGATAACGGAAAGACCGAAGGATCTGTACCTTGTTTTACTCTGCTACGCAGTGCTGGATCCGGCACTTTTGGATGCCGCATTTATGGCAGCAAAGGGTGCACATGAAAGCAAGGCCGCAGAATTTATCGGTACTAAATTTTTTGCTTTTGATTCACCGTCAGGGTACAGTATCACTAACCTTGGAAAGATCGAGAGCGACAGCATAAAGAGTGCATATTTTATCCCGCCCGCATCTCCTGCGATGAAGAAAACTAAAGGCGTGCTGACGGTAAACGGAGAGATGACGATCTGTGTGAGCGAACACTGATTTTTGAAGAGGAATAAGTTTATGAGCGAAATAGTATTTGATACCGCAAATGTTAATGATATCGAAGAACTTGTGCGTCTTCGTATCGCGTATATGATCGATGATTTCGGAAGCATCACGGACTATGAAAAAGAGTGTATGGAAAAACAGCTTCCGGATTATTTTAAGAGGAGACTCGGAAAGGAACTCATCGCATTTGTTGCAAGAGCGGAAGGAAGACTTGTTGCTGCGGCATATCTTCTTATCATCGAAAAGCCCGCAAATCCTTTTTTACCTAACGGTCTCGACAGCGAGGTATTAAGCGTTTATACAGAGCCCGAATATCGCGGAAAGGGTATCTGCTCAACGCTTATGACAAATATGATCGAATATTCCAAAGAACACGGATTAAGCCGTATAGATCTTGTCGCAACGAGCGAGGGATATCCGATCTACAAGAAACTCGGATTTGAAGACAGGGTGCAGAAATACATCGATATGAGAATGAAACTTAATCAGTAAGGCAAAGAAAGTGAGATACGAATATGAGACTGAGACCTTTTAATCTGGAAAAAGATTTTGATGCGATAAAAGACTGGATAAAAGACGAGAGAACGCACGCATTCTGGTGTGCAAACCATACGAATTATCCTCTGGAAAAAGAGGACTTTTCACTTCTTTTAAGAGAGATCGCCGAGATGTTCGGTGACGCTCCTTTTGTAGCAACGACTGACGAAGGAGAGGTTGTCGGTTTCTTCTGCTACGGACTGAATTACGAAACAAACGAGGGCATGATCAAATTCGTAATGGTCGACGGTTCAAAGCGGGGACAGGGACTCGGAAAAGAGATGCTGAAACTCGCTGTAAAATATGCTTTCGAGATCACAAAAGCGGGAGCCGTACAGCTTAATGTTTTCCCCGAAAACGAAAGAGCGAAGAAATGTTACGAGGGTATAGGTTTTGTTGAAAGAAATCTTACACCCGGTGCATTTAAATATAAAGACGAAGCATGGGGCAGATGCAACATGGTCATAAAAAAAGAGGACCGGTAAGACGAATGAGAAACATAACGGATCTTCCCGCATGGGAAAGGCTTTTAAAAAGAATAGTATGGAAGCAGATCGGAGATCTTAAAGATAAATACATCCTTGATTTCGGAAGCGGCGAAGGCGCAAACGCCGATCATTTTGCAAAAGAAAACAAAGTGGTCGCGATCGAACCCTGGGAAGAAATGCTTAAAGACGCGTGGAAGGATAACGAATACAGACAGATAGTCGGAGACGTAAAAGCACTTTCGGAATTTCCCGATAATACTTTTGATGTGATAATCTGTCACAATGTTCTGGAATACATCGACGATAAGGAAGAGATCGTAAAAGAACTTGCGAGGGTATTAAAACCCGAAGGATTTATCTCGATCGTAAAACACAACAGAAACGGAAGAGTGATGCAGATGGCGGTTCTTCTTGATGACTTTGAAAAGGCCAAAGATCTTTTGGACGGAAAGAATTCCGCAGCATCCAAATTCGGCGAGATAAGATATTACGAAGATGAAGATATAACAAAATGGGCTCCGGGATTAAGCATAAATAAAGTTCTCGGGATCCGCACGTTTTTCGATCTTCAGCAGAACCAGGATAAGCATCCCGACGAAGAATGGCAAAAGAAGATGGCGGAACTTGAAATGAGAGTTTCAGAGGATCCCGCATTCAGAGAGATCGCATTTTTTCATCACATCATCCTTAAAAAATCCTAAGCCTGATCTTTTAAAGACGAGTTGATAAGGAGTATCTGACTCGGATAGTAGAAAAGCCAAGCGATGAAGTTAATGTACGGTCCGAATGACGCAGGCAGAATGCCGGAATTGGAATAAAAAGTCAGCGCTATATTTACATCGCAGAAGAAGAATAAAATGAAGCCTGCAAATGCGTATGCGCAAAGTCTCTGATATTTTTTGGAGTAAGTTTTCTCCCTGCATACCCTGTCAAGATTACGGTATGAAAGATGGATGTTTCCGACAATGAGAAACGTATAAACATATGCAAAAGCATAGATGTTTGAAAGACTGCTCGCAAAGCCGAATATCAGAACAAGGATCGTAAACACGGCGCGCACAACGCTCAGTTTTTTATTTTTTGCAAATCTCAGCGAATGAAAATACTGTGCGAAACAAAAGACCAGTACCGCCCATGCGGATGTGGGATTGAGCGCAAAGATCGTATCGGCGATAAGAGTAAATGTGATAGCGATCACAAGAAAAAGATCTTTCGGGGATCTCTTTAAAACATATACGAGATTAAGAATGATTCCCAGATATTTAAGGTACTTAACAATAAGAGAGTTACCATTTTCGAGTACGGCGATCTTAAAAGAATGATCTCCGATCGAAAGGATCTTAAAGATCTCGTCATCTATACGGAATACCTTGAAATAAAGATCAAGAAGGACGAAGGATACAAAGATCGTCACCCATATTACCGGCCATATTAAGTTTGGGTTAGTGACTTTTTCTTCGGTCTTCATAAATTTTTCATCCCTCATTTTTAGTCTAAAAGACAGCGTCTCTTTATTCAATATCTTATTTGTTTTTCACGGAGAAAAATATATGCAGCGACCTGATTTTGATGATATAAAAACATACGAAGAATTCATAAAGTACTACTGGTACAGAGAAGAACTCATAAAGATATGCAAAGAACGCGGCCTTAAGAGCGATGGCGGAAAGGTCGAATTAAACCGCGTGATCGAAGCATACTTTAACGGAGAGAAGATTTTACCCGTAAAAAAGACCATAAAAAAGCCCGGAAAAAAAGTAAAAGAATTAGGAGTTGAAACGGGACTTATCGAATGCGGTTTTACATTCGGTCCCCGCTTCAGAGAATTCTTTTCTAAGAAGACGGGTGAAGAAAATTTTAAATTCAATGTGGATATGGTCGCCACCGCAAAAGCCGTTAAGGAAAGCGGTGACGAATCTTTTACGTTGGGTGATCTTCTGGACATATACTACGGCAAAAAAGAATATGCAAAGTACGACAGATCTGCCCTTCAGTGGAATAAGTTCGTAAAAGATTTCTGTGCGGATGATGCCACAAAGATATATGATGAACGGCTCAAAGCAGCGGCTGCGCTTTGGAAGATCGTCAGAGAATCGGATATGAAAAAGGAGTACTCACGCGAACTGCTTGAAAAGTATAAAGATCGAATTTGAAATTCATGATGAAAGCGAGAGATAATTTTGTTGAATAAAAGTGTTGACTCTTCCCCAGGGGGACCCTTTACAGTGTTTGTATAAAGCAAAAAGGAGAAGCCGAAAATGGAAAAGAAAATGACATCCGGAGAAATAGCAAAAAAAGTCGGCGTATCGCAGAAAGCGGTTCGTCTTTACGATGAAAAAGGATTGTTAAAACCCTCGGAATATTCCGAAGGAAATTATCGTCTGTACGATAAAGAGGCACTCCAGGTCCTTGAGAAGATCGTCGCATTAAAACAGATAGGTTTTTCTCTTGAGGAGATAAGAGACAACCTTGCGGCGGGCGAAGCCGGAAACGTCGAAGAAGCGTTGAGAATGCAGCTTAAGACGATGGAAGACAAACGCTATCAGATAGACAAAGTCATCAATTCCATCAACAGGACACTCGAGAGGAAGGCGGGCAAACTTGACTGGGACGATGTGGCTGAGATCGTTCAAAACGTATCCATAGATCAGAAGGCCGACGAGCTTCACTGGGATGCGGTAAGACATACCGATGAAGACTGGCATGTTGTTCTTTTCAACGAAATGAACATAAAAGAAAACGAAAAAGTTCTGGACCTCGGATGCGGATTCGGTAAGATGTGGAGAAACAGCTGGGAGAGGATCCCCAAAGGATGCAAAGTTTACGGATACGATCTTCGCGGAAGCTGGGCAGACGATTTTGAAAGATTCATTCCCGAACACGAAGACGAACTGGCTGAGGGAGTCGAATTTAAGATTGATTTTGATGACCTGACAAAAGACTCTGCATGGAAAAAGATAAAGAAAGACAAAGAGTATTCGCTAATCCTTGCGCACTACATTTATTTTGAGATCGAAAACATCGAAGACATCGTGGAGCGTGCAAGCAAAGTCCTAAAAAAAGACGGAGTGTTTTCTTTTAACGGATATGCTGTAAGCTGGTGGCATCTTTTCTTCAGAGATGAATTAAAAGCTGCCGGACTGGATACATCTTTTATCGACAATATGATAAAAGAACAGGAAAAAGCACAGGCCAAGACCGAGGCGATGCTCAAGAAACATTTTTCAAAAGTCGAAGAGCAGAAGATAAGCAATTCGTGGCGTTACAGATCATCCGATGAGATCGTCGAAAAGATGAAAGATGTTTTTTCGGATAACCGGAAATTCATTCAGGAAAACGAGAAAGAAATAAAAGATTATTACGATAAGAAGATAAAGAAAGACGGCGAAGTTGTCGCAAACAGGATCTCACTTTTCTGGAGATGCGAAAGATAAAAAAAGTTGTTGACAAACCCTTGCGTACGGGAGTAATCTTAACACAAATTTAAAGGAGTTCTATTCATGAGAAGATTTGTAATCGATTATACATATACGATCATTTCAGGGATTATGCATCCTTATACAGGACATAGTCTTAATATCGTATGTGAATTTTCAGATTACCGAGAAGAATAGAATTAAGGACAGTTTATAAGTTTGAAACGGTCGCCTATTTTTCGAAGTAGGCGGCCTTTTTGTATACCTTAAGGAAGCGCGCACCTTAGGTTACAGGATTTGTAAACCGGCCCCAAAAAGAAAGGGAGGAAAAAGAGATGGATAACCGAATTAAAGAAGATTACATCAGAGAAATGGAAATGGAAGAGATTCCCGAATGCGTAAACGTGATAAGAACAGCTTTTAAGACCGTAGCGGACGAACTCGGATTCACAAGAGAAAACGCTCCGAGATTCACAGCATTCGCAACTGATGACACAAGACTTCAGTATCAGTTCCTTGTGGAGCATAAACCGATGTATGTCTATTTGCATGAAGGAAAGATCGTCGGGTATTATTCACTCGCAATGCTTGACAACGGCAGCGTCGAACTTAACAATCTCTCGGTCCTTCCCGAGTTTCGACATTTGGGGATCGGAGAAAAACTTGTTAAAGATGCGATAGAAAAAGCTAAGTCTTTTGACAAAGAAAAAATGGAAATTGGCATAGTGGAAGAAAATAAGAAACTGCGAATGTGGTATGAGAGTCTCGGCTTCATACACACAGGCACAAAGAAGTTTGATTTCTTCCCGTTCACATGCGGATATATGGAGATGAAACTGTAAAGGAAAACATATGAAATACTTTCGAATTCACACAGCGGATAACGCATATTTAACCAAGCAGCCGCGAGGAATTTTCACAACAGTCGGAAAACTCGTCGATGCAAAAACAATGAACGAAGAAGAGATAAAAGAGTACTGGGAAAACAGGGAATATTTTGAAAGAGTTCTTCCCGTACCGCCCTTTTACGAAAACGGAAATCCGGAAGGCGCGATCACCTGGTTTAAAGACAGTGAAGAAGGCAAACAGATCTACGCTCAGATGTCTTTTTACAGAGAGATGGCATCAAAATACGGAGTCGAATTATTCAGATCGGAGACCGAAGAGATCCCCGGCGAGATCATTTACGAAGACGAGTTTCAGATAGCGGTAAAAAACGTACGAAGCGACATTAAAGTAACAACAAAAAAAGAGAGTTTCGTGTGGCCCGATTATAAGAACTGCATTGCGAATCTTCCAAACTCGATCCTTAAATATTTCGGCGCAAAAACTGTAGGCGACACACTGCCTCTTGCGGATAAGTACCTTGATAAAGATTACAAAAATGTGGTCGTAATCCTTCTTGACGGAATGGGAAAAGCGATCATTGAAAGACACTTGAAAGAAGACGGTGCGTTCAGATCGAATCTTGCGGGAATTTACAAGTCGACTTTTCTTTCGACCACCGTCTGTGCGACAACATCTGTGTTAAGCGGTCTTAAGCCCTGCGAACACGCATGGATCGGATGGGAGATATATTATCCTTCGGTCGATCAGAACGTGGTAGTATTTCACAACTGGAAACAGGGTACCGAAGAACAGGCTGCACCATACAATATTCCATGGACATTAACGCCTTACGAAAACGTGATCGAAAAGATCAAAAAGAGCGGCACCGAGGCTTACTTTGTTGCACAGTTTATGGATAACAGTATTAATGACTTTAACGATGTTTGTTTAAGTGTTAAAAAGCTTTGCGAAAAGCCGGAAAAGAAATATATCTATGCTTACTGGAATCAGCCTGACGGCATAATGCACAAAACGGGATGCAAAACAGATGAAACGCATGAGACGATCGTGGAACTCGAAAACGCGGTTTCAAAACTGGCAGGAGAACTTGAAGATACTCTTATCCTTGTAACAGCCGATCACGGCCACATGGATAACGAGATCGCGGTACTGCAGGATTATCCCGAACTTATCGACTGCCTTGAAAGACTGCCTTCGCTTGAACCGAGAGTTTTAAACTTTTTTGTTAAGAAAGAAAAAGAAGAGTTTTTTAAAAAAGAATTTAACAGGATCTTTGGCGACAAATTCATGCTGATCACCAAAGAAGAGGCATTAAGAAGAGAACTTTTCGGTGACGGAGAATATCACAAAGAGTTCCTCGGAATGCTCGGTAATTACATTGCGATCGCAACCGGCGATACATCGATATATTTTACGGATGAGAGATGGGCTGCGATGCACGGAAGCCTTACCGAAGACGAGATGTACATACCTTTGATCGTATTTAAATGACCGTTTGTCCCTCTTTATTATCTTGAAGACATCATATGCATAAACTATAATATTTTTTAGAGATAATAAAGGGGATTAAGGTTATGGAAATGACGGTTGATTTGTTCGACAGTATCATCAACACTTCTCAGGACTGCGTGTTCTGGAAAGACAAAGAGAGACGCTTTCTTGGCGTTAATCAGGCGTTCCTGGATTATTACGGATTTGACTCCGTCGATGTTCTTTTAGGCAAGACGGATGAGGATATGGGGTGGCATTCGGATCCCGAGCCGTATAAGCAGGATGAGCTTCGCGTACTGTCAGGCAAAAGCACGTACAAAATACAGGGAAAATGTATCATCCGAGGTGAAGAGAGAGATATCATCGCTTCGAAAAGACCGCTTTACGCAGGAGATGAGATCGTTGGACTCGTGGGCAGCTTTGTGGATATAACGGATGTTATAAGGCGCAAAGAAAAGAACGACGGCTCGCAGGTTCTTTACACGATCGACAAACTCAGAAAGTACAGTTTTTTCGACAGGATAATCGACGAAATAAGCCTTGAAGAAATACTTGATCCTTTAACCGGAATACTCTCGAGATCATATTCGGTAAAGTTCGTCAATTCTCTTATTTCGGAGAACAAACCCTTCACTTTTATAATAATCGATCTGGATAATTTCAAATTTATTAACGACACTTACGGTCACAATGCCGGTGACAAAGTTCTGATGAGCGTAACCAAAGGACTTGCGGAATATACCGACGGATTCGGTCTTGTCGGACGCTTCGGCGGCGATGAACTTTTGGTAATAGATTTGAAAAATACGGATACAAAAGATAAAACGGATTTTTTTGAGAATCTCTACGGAAATTCGCAGGCACTGAGGATCAGTGTTTATTTCGATAACGGAGCGGCATTTGTCACAGGTACTTCCGGATGTGCTTCGTTTCCGAAAGATGCGGACAATTTTACGGATCTTTTTGCACTCATAGACAAAACGCTTTACCTCGGAAAGAACAGAGGGCGTAACTGCTACACGGTTTACGAGGAAGACAAGCATAAAGACATAGAGATTCACAAGATCGCAAAGAGCGGTATATTCACAAACATGAGCAGACTCAAAGCCGATGTTGAAAAAGAAAAAGGCTTTGAGAACAAAATGAAAAATGCAATATCGGATCTTGCGGAAATGTTACAGATAACGGATTTATATTACGTTTCAAAAGACGGAAGAATGAGAGCCGTACTTAACAAAGAGTTTGAAGGCGACGCATCGGATATAGGCGAAGCGTTCGAAAACGATCTCTTTGCGGAAAGTACTCTCGATCTGATAAAAAGATACGCACCCGTGTTTTACGATACATTAAGAACAAACGGATTCGAAACCGTCCTTTCGGTAAGGATCAGAAAGGAAGACGAGATATGCGGATATCTGGTCTGCGCGGTAAAAAGAAGCCTTCGGATCTGGCAGGAAAACGAATGTGCGATCCTTTATTATCTGGCCGAACTTCTGTCTGAGGAATTTTAGATTTTAAGGACAAAGGATAAAGACAATGGATCTTATAGTTATAATAGGTGCCGGCGCTGTCGGGAAAATGACCGTCGGACAGGAATTGGTAAAAATAACCGATTTCAGGCTTTTTCATAATCATATGATGATAGAACCCGTGCTTGAGATATTCGGTAAATTTGACGGCGAAGTTGTGACCAAACTTCGTGAAGATATATTTGATGCATTTATGAAGACCGATTACCAGGGACTGATCTTCACATTCATGTGGGGATTCGATCTTAAGTCGGACTGGGATTACATTAAGGGAGTGGCAGACAGATTCGAAGCGACCGGCGGGACCGTTTACTGGGTCGAACTTGTTGCGGATCAGGCCGTAAGACTTGAGAGAAACAAGACCGAAAACAGGCTTAGGAACAAAGCGTCCAAGAGGAATCTTGAGTTATCCGAAGAGCGGATGATAAGGGAAGAGACCAAATTCCGCCTTGTCAGCCGTGACGGGGAGATACCTTTTGAGAATTACATCAAGATCGACAATACAAATCTCGAGCCTGATGAAGTCGCAAGGATGATAAAGAAGCATTTTAATCTTCCTAATCCGAGCGCTGCAGAGATGATGAACAGGGTATTTTTAGAGGAAGTAAGAGACGATGAGCTTGAACTTGTTCATAAGATGCAGGTTGAAAGTTTTATGCCTTTGTACGAAAAATACCATGATGAGTGTTCACCCGCCATCGAATCGATAGACAGGATCAAAGCAAGGGCAGCAGTGCAAAACAGAAAGTACTTTTTTATCGTAAAAGACGGTGCGAGAGTCGGTGTTATCAATCTCGGCCATAACGATCCGAATGAGAAGGAAGTATCTTGTATAAGTCCTTTGTTTATACTTCCGAAATACTGGAATCAGGGCATAGGATATGTTGCGATCCAAAAGGGATTTGAAATGTATCCTGAAGTAAAGACATGGAAACTTGAGACCATCCTTCAGGAAAAAGGCAACTGCCATCTGTATGAGAAATGCGGTTTTGTAAGAGTCGGTGAAGAAAAGCCGATAAACGACAAAATGACACTGATCGATTATGAGAGAAAGGTCAGTGAATAAACTGTACATTGAGGGGTACTGAGTATGAATAACATCGCGATCGGAAATCAGAGCGTAAAGATCACATCGGAAGGAAGATACACCGTCGGAGAAAAGGAAGTCACTCTTCCGGATCTTGATTATGAGAGCGTTATAGTCATAACTCCCGACGAAGGGAAAAAGATGCTCGATGAAGGATTCCGTGAATACGTCAGAGAAAAAATGTGCAACATTACCGTTATCAATGCAGATTCATTCCAGGCCGGCAGAAAATACGAAAACGCACTGGTTATGAATTTTGCAAATGCACACAATCCCGGAGGCGGATTCAAGCTCGGAGCCAACGCACAGGAAGAAGCTTTATGCAGATGCAGTACCCTTTATGCTTCCATAACATCAAAGAAAGCTTCCGAAATGTACATTTATAACAATACACACATAAGCCGCGTGGAATCGGATTACATGCTGATCTCACCGAATGTTTGTGTATTCAGGGACGAAAAATACGATCTTCTCGAAACACCTGTGGTAATGGGAGTCATTACTCTTCCTGCACCCAACAGATATGGTGCCGCACTTCTTGCGGATGATGAACTTATAGAGGAAACATTTGTAAGAAGGATAAGGATCATGCTTGCGGCAGCAGCCCGAAACGGTTACAAAGATCTGGTTCTCGGAGCATGGGGCTGCGGAGCGTTCGGCAACAGTCCGAAAGATGTTGCCGGGTATTTCAGAAAAGTGATAATCGATGAAGGATACGGCAAATGCTTTGATGAGATATGCTTTGCCGTTTACGGAAAAGAAGACGGGAAAAATATAACCGAATTCAGAAAAGTCTTTTCCGAAAAGTAATATTTTTCCCGTTTGAGTTTATTTACCGGATATAGCTTTTATTATCGCACTGCTTATAAGGTAGATTCCATCGGGAGTCGGGTGAACGCCGTCCACGAGGTAAGTCTTGTGATTCTTTGCGGTGATCTCGATAAGGGTCAGTGAATCGATCCAGTTTACGTTGGTCTTCTCGGCGATCTGCTGTCCGACATTTCTGTATGTCTGCAGATTGGAGCCGACATCCGAAAGCACGTGCGTACCGCCTTCGAAATAATCGGTATAGATCGGCGAGAGTATGTAGATATCGGAATCGGGGAACGTCGATTTTAATTTGATGATCCCGTCCGTTAAGGCCGATTCGTACGAATCATACGAGTAATCCTGATACGGGGCGCCCGAGTTTATCTTTGCGGGGATTCCCGAGAAATAATCGTTTACGCCGTAGTTTATTACGAAGCAGAGTTTTTTGGAGCCGTCGTGCTCCTTTTTAAATCTTTCGAGTTCTTTATTGAATTCCTCATTGTCGATATCCGACGCAGAACTTCCTATAAAAGAATTAACGACATTATTGAAATCTCCGATCGCGCTCGTTCCGCCGATACCGAGATTATATGTGCCTGCACCCGAAAGTCCTTCGGTCGCACCGGGGATCGAGATCGGACCGTGGTAATTGCCGAAGATACTGTCTCCGAAGAACACGATCTCCTTATCCGAAAGATCGGAATAATGGATATCTTCCGAAACAACAGCCTTAAGGTTTTCTTCATACGAAGCGATCGAATCCTTATCCACCGTATACTTAAGATTGCAGGTGCAGAGGATCAGAAGGTTTAAGGCCACATCTTCTGCGGGAACGCCCGAATTGTAATTTGTGCGGCTTTCGATAAGCCACTTTTCGCTTCCGGGCCAGTACATCGAGACATTGTCGTTATGTGTCAGTAACTTGATAAGCGATTCATAAGTTTCAAGCTGCGCCTTCATTTCAGCTTCGGTCAGCGATTTCCAGTACTGCGACGAAGGGTATGAAAGAATGGTGTAAAACGATACATCCGCATATTTTTCGGCGAGGCCGTTTATGTAATCGAGTTCCGCCTTTCCGCTTTCTTTTGAAAAAGCTATCGGGTCGATCTCAAGAAATACTGATTTTAAGCCCTCTTTTGTGATCGCCATATCGAGTAAAAGGTTGGTGTCATCGTATTCGACATCGGCCGGAGTGATGAAAATGGGCTTTACGCCTAAGAACTTGGGAAAATCCTTGGGATCCGTGATATTGGAACCCAGGAAACTGTAATAAAAACTGTCGAATTCCGCGGATGCAAGTTTTATCATGTCATCCTGGAAGATCTTATCGTCAAAGTAGTGAACATTCTTATATGAATAGACCGTGTAGAAAGGATCGCTGTAGATCTCTTCGCCGAACTTTAAGTAAAGGGATGAAGAGTACTTATTAACGGTTTCACTGTCATATATCATATAGTAGGGTTTGGATTCGCGTGAAACCTTTTCGTAAGGATTCTTAAGGGAGTCGGTCTCTTTTTCCACGGGTGTAAGGTCTTCGGGCGAGACAACGGGTGCGACTTCGACCTTTTCATTGCTTATAAGAGAAACCTCGTTTACTATCGCATCCGTGCAGAAAGCCACCGGAATGGAATTCGAATCGAGGAACTCGACGAGTCCTTTGTAGGTATCCGTGATATCGACCGCTTCTTCTTTTGCGTGAAGATTCACCTTGAAAAGATCGGAGTTATCGAAGGAATACTCTTTCTTCATATTATTCATATAGGAAAAGATCACGATCACGGGGATCACCGAAAGAAGCGCGATCGTAACCCTGAAAGCAACGGGGATCTTAAATCTTATCCCGTGGATGATTATGCCGAGGCAGATAAGCGCCGGGCAGAAAAGCGTAAGAAGGAAGCTCCAGTCGTACACCGCCTTTAATCCGATGATCGCTAAAGGCACTGCAGGAACTGCAGCAATTATATATGTATAGAATTTTTTTGCATGAAGGGAAGTTACAAAGAAAAGATAGCATGCGGCAAAGATCGCATAAACGCAGGTTACCGATTTAAGCAGCGCATCCTTCCATACGGTATAGTCCGTTAAATAATATGTAAGGAAATATCTTGTCGAAAGGGGAACGAAAGGTCTGGTAGAGATCCAGCCGTCCGCGAATGTGTGCGATGAATGGTCGACTAAGTATTTTACGAATACGAGCTCGTCGGCCGTTTTCCGGGTAAGAACGGGATCAAAGTTCGAGCGGAACACGAGATAGGGGATAAGAAGAGCGGCGATGGGAAAAATAAAAAAGAGGATAATAAATAAAGGATTCATCCCCTTTTTTGATCTTTTTCTTCTATTATTATGAGTGTCTGATTTTCTTCCTGTATAATTGTTGTTTTTATTCGCGTTCTTTTCCATATAAATATAATATCTTTTTTCAAAATTCATTTCAATAATACGTTAAGATAATTGCGATAATAATTGACATTGCGGAATAAATAATGTTACACTTTACCATAGTGAATTAAAACTTTATCACAAATAAAGGGAAAAGGGAGAATAAATATGGATAATCAGAATTTACAGAACGCAGAAGCTGCAGCTCAGAACGTTGCAGAAACAGTTGAAACAGTAGAACAGAAAGTTGAACAGACAGCTGAGACAGCATCATATGCTTATACTGAGACATATGGTGACAATGTAGAAGAAAAGAGCGGTATCAACGTACTTGGTCTCGTTGGCATGATCCTCGGTATCTTATCCATCGTTATCGGAATCATTTGCTGCTGTGCAAGTGCCGGTGTTTTAGGTATCCTTCTTGGAATCTTAAGACTTGGTCTTTCACTCGCAGCACTTATCCTCGGTATCATCGGTATTAAGAAGATGCCTGAAAAGAAAGGTCTTGCAATCGCAGGTATCGTACTTGGTGCTATCGGACTTTTGGCAGCATTCATCGGAATCATCATCGCTATCATTGGTACTGTTGCAGGTACAGCTTCAACATTGATGGGCAGCTCAACAGAGTTCCAGGATATGCTCGAAGAGATCATGGATTCCATCGAATAATTTCGAAAAGCTTTAAATAACGTAAATAAAAGGTTTCGGTTCCGTGTGAACCGGAACCTTTTTGTACGAATAAGGGTACACACTATATATAGAAGAAACACCTCTAAAAGTTGTGCCTGTAGAAATTTCTTAAAAAATTTTGTAAAAAATGCTTGAAATAAAGAAAATATTTTGGTATGATACCCCTTGCTGTGACATTGATAGCAATGAAGTGTAAGGTTGCTGCGATAATCGCAGGTTTTTACACGGAGCGAATGTCAAGTCGAGATACTGACGACAAGTCACTGTACAAACATTATAGTCTGCTTTAAGCAGAAACGACGTGTGGTCGTTTATTTTTTAGAAAAAGGTACGACACACACGGGAGAGTGTACAGTCGCCGCTTGTTGTACTTGAATCTTAAAGTACATAATATGAGAGGAGACTTTTTTTATGGCAAATCAAGTAATGAGAATCACACTTAAGGCTTACGAGCATCAGACAGTTGATGCATCAGCAGCTAAGATTATCGACACTTGTAAGAAAAATGGAGCAAAGGTAAGCGGACCTGTTCCCCTTCCTACTAAAAAGGAAATCGTAACAATCATCCGT